>Ga0247813_10001304_pt1 | contig 19314 bp, 19 predicted proteins | sample UWRJL169409C1_FD_180719 | JGI IMG/M metagenome (GOLD analysis project Ga0247813, IMG submission 180719) | Plant litter microbial communities from Arlington Agricultural Research Station in Wisconsin, United States - UWRJ-L169-409C-1 | ecosystem: Environmental > Terrestrial > Plant litter >... | reverse complement strand
CGTATTGGCAATGGTGAGGTTGCTGGTGCCGTGCGCGCTGATGGCGGCATAGGGGGCACGGTTCGGGTCGAACACCGAGAACTCGCATTTCGTGCTGTTTTCGCAGATGTAGAGATCGTGAATGCTGCTGTTCTGGATCCATGCGCCATCGACATTGCTCAGGCGAATGCCGTCATGGCTGGTGCCGGAAATATCGACATTGTCGATGAACAGATTGCTCGCGCCGGCGCTGCCGATGCCGGCGAGACCGCCGGTGATGGCCAGGTTTGACACACTGCTGTTGGAAGCCATGGTCAAGACGTCCTGTGCCGGGTTGTAGCCGGTCAGCGTGGTGGTGGCGCCCTGGTTGCGGAACAGGCCGGTGCCGCCGCTGGACGCGCCGCGGACGCCGATGAGGGTACCGCCGCCGAGCAGGAGCTGGCCGTTGCCGAGCATCAGCGAGCTGTCGAGGCCAATCGTTCCGTCGGCAAGGATGACGGCGTTGTTGCCGGCTGCGGCCAGCAGCGAGTTGATGGCAGCCGCATTGCCGCTGGCGGCGGAAATATTGACGACGTTACCGGCGGTTTCGCCGTTGAATTCGAGCACCGCCTCTTCGAGGTCACCGGTGGCGCCTTGATGGGTCTTGATCACGCCGTTGCGCTCGACGCGCTGGATCAACGGATCAAATGGATCGGCCGCGGTACCGGACGAGGGGACGCCGAGCGGAATGCGCAAACGCGCCATCGCCGCACCCTTGAGGCGATCCTGATTGTCATAGGTGCCGGAGGCGCCGATCGTCACCGTCGAGCCGCCGGGAAGGCCGGGCAAGTCGGCAAAGGAGAGTTCGGCCCGCAATTTTGCGCCAAACATGTCGTCGATGTTCTTGCCGCCGTACCAGTAGCTGCCGGCAAACACCTTCAGCTGCATCGTGTCGCCGGCAGCACCCAAGGGCACGCGCATGCCAGCTTCGATGTCGGCGCCGGTCCGGGCACGTTCCATGCCTTCGCGGAACATCAGCTTGCCGCCGTCGATCTCGCCGCGTCCGGCCCCGTCGATTTCCTTGCCGCTGCCAAGCGGCAGGTAGAAATTCGCCCGGGTCTCGAAGACCGGACCCAGCGCTTCTGCGCCGAGGGAAAGCTGGTGGAATGAAGTGTCGAGCGAGCTGTTCAGGTAGTCGTAATAGCCATAGGCGCCGAGAACCCAGCCATTGTCCTGGCGGACCCGGTAGCCGGCGCCGATCGAGCCGCGCTGGACGCCGCCCTGGATGAACGACCCTTGTGTATCGATGAAGATCGCACTGCCCGAATCAAGCAGGATGGGCAGGAAGAACCCGGCGCCGGCGCTCGAATCACCACTGCGCCATGTGCCGTCGATTTCGGCAAACGGGCGCCATTCAGCGGCGCGCACGGCTTGCGGCGCAAGGCCGGTAACGGCCAGCGCATATACAAGAATTCTCTTATTTTTCAAAATACTAACCCCTAGACATCGTCCGCTTGAAGCGGAACGTCCGGGCATTAGAATAGTGGATATAAATAGTCAACTTTAAGCGGCGAAGTGGTACAAAGCGCCGCAGGCAGCCTGTTGAAAACTCCGCAGAGGTGCGATGTGCGCGGCCGTTTTGGCACCGCGCAAGGCGCTTTAACCCACCAGTTTCAGGCCGATGCCCCAGGGGTCGATCAGCGAGACGGTATCGCCGTTGCGGGTCACCGGGATCTCCAGTTCGTCGAGCTTGGCGACGGCATTCTGCAGCTTGGCCGGATCGTTGAAATGCACCGTGTAGTCAGACAGGCCGGTCATGTTGGACTGGCGCTTCGGCGCGCCACGCGAGTTCCAGATATTGGCGCCGACATGGTGGTGGTACTTGCCCGAAGCAAAGAAGCTGGCACCGGGATATGTGGCCATCAGGTCAAGCCCGAGCACATCGCCAAAGAACGCATTGGCCTGCGGAATATCCGAAACCTGCAGATGGATATGGCCGATGGCGGTTCCATCAGCCATGCCATTCCATGTGTCCTTCGGGGCTTCGTCATAGAGCGCCTGCAGGTCGAGCGGCAGCGTCGCCATCTTCACCATGCCGTCCTGCAGATAGTTCCACTCCTCGCGCGGCCGGTCGCGATAGACCTCGATGCCGTTGCCCTCCGGGTCGCCGAGATAGATGGCTTCCGAAACCAGATGGTCGGAAGCGCCCTGAAGCGGCACGTTGTTGTTGGCAATATGGGCCAGCCAGCGGCCAAGCTCGGTGCGGTCGGGCACGAGGAAGGCGGTGTGGAACAGGCCGGGCGCATTCTGCGGCGCTGTTTCGGCATTGCCCTGCGTCGTCAAGGTCAGAAGCGGACGGCCGGCAACGCCGAGCGTCTCGCCGCTCGCGGTCTTTTCGATCGGCTGCAAGCCCATGATCGACTGGTACCAGGAAGAGACCATCGGCAGGTCGCGCACGACCAGATGCGAATGATCGACGAAGGCTGGCATGCGGATGGCGTGGTCTTCGGCTTGAACGGTCATGGACGTACTTCCTGCCTTGGTTGTGGTGACGGTGCTTGCGGTGACCAATGCTGTGGCCGAAAACTTCATGAACGTGCGTCTGTTGAAGTTGGCCATTGATCCCGTCCCGTCTGATAGTTTTCCTGACCTATATGGCGCGCGCGCGGCGTTCACGGAAGGTGCCGACTTGAGGATGTACTGTTCTCAACCTGTTGACAGTGGACTGCGACCGTATGGCGGGTTGTGACTTTTGCCTTGGCACACCTATATTGAATCTATCCGCGCAATGCGGCGAAACTGGTGGTCTGTAAAGCGGCCATCATGCGCTGCGCACGGCGCGGCGAACCCGAGGAGACAGTCATGTATTCGAGAATTATCGTGCCGATTGCCATGGACCATCTGGAGCACGGCGAGAAGGTTCTGGAGCGCGCCCAGTCGCTGCTCGACGAGAGCGGCGAGATCATCCTGCTCAACGTCGTCGAGGACCTGAACGCCTATGCTCAAGGCTACATGATCGTCGATTTCCCGCTGGAACTGATCGAGGCGTCGCGCGACCACGCCAAGAAGACCCTGACCGACCTCATGGAAAAACATGGCGTGACCAATGGCCGCGTTGAAATCCGCATGGGGGCGGCGGCCGGCGTCATCAACAATTTTGCCGAGGAAGCGGAAGGCGATCTGGTGATCATCGCCTCGCACCGGCCGGGCCTGATCGATTATTTTATCGGCTCGACCGCCAGCCGCGTTGCCAGCCATTGCAAATGCGCGGTGCTGATCGACCGGTAGGCGGTCGTATCGTGAGCTCGCCATCCGGCGCTGTTTCTGCGGCCTGCCGCAGTGTTTGCGAGCCTGCTCGCGAACACTGCAAGGTGACTGATATCGGAATGTTACTGTAACGTACTTGCGTACGCACCGAAGACGTGGCCGGTTACGGCGTCAGCAGTGCAAGTCAAGTTCAAGCCACAGTTCAACGTTCGATGGAAGGTACATCACATGGCCTACGACGACAGCATGAAACCGGCATCTGGCGATATCAGCAATGTAACGCGGCGCAACCTGCTTATCGGCACAACGGCTCTCGCGGCCGGTGTGGTGGCGGTCGGCAATATCGCCACCACGACTGCAGCACAGGCTCAAGCCGCCGCTCCCTCCGGCAAGGTGCCGAATGTCCTGGTGATCTTCGGCGACGATATCGGCATACCGCAGATCAGTGCCTATACGATGGGCCTGATGGGCTACCGCACGCCTAATATCGACCGCATCGCCGCCGAAGGCGCGATTTTCACCGACAGCTACGGCCAGCAGAGCTGCACGGCCGGACGCGCTTCTTTCATTCTCGGCCAGGAACCTTTCCGCACCGGACTTCTGACAATCGGCATGCCGGGCGATCCGCACGGTATTCAGGACTGGATGCCGACCATTGCCGACGTGCTGAAGTCGAAAGGATATGCCACCGGTCAATTCGGCAAGAACCACCTTGGCGATCACGACGAACATCTGCCGACCAACCACGGCTTCGACGAGTTCTTCGGCAATCTCTATCACCTCAATGCCGAGGAAGAGCCGGAGGGTTATTTCTACCCGAAAGATCCCGAGTTTGTGAAAAAATACGGCCCACGCGGGGTCATCAAGTCCCGCGCGGACGGCAAGATCGAGGATACTGGTCCGCTCAATACCAAGCGCATGGAGACGATTGACGAGGAATTTCTGGTAGCAGCCAAGGACTTCATCGACCGGCAGGCCAAGGCTGACAAGCCGTTCTTCTGCTGGTTCAACTCGACCCGCATGCATATCTTCACGCACTTGAAGAAGGACTCTGTCGGCAAGACAGGCAAAGGCATCCATGCCGACGGAATGCTCGAGCATGACGGCCATGTCGGGCAACTGCTCGATCAACTCGATACTCTCGGCATCGCCGACAATACGAGCGTGCTCTATACCACCGACAACGGCGCCGAAATCGCCCTTTGGCCGGACGGCGCCATGACCATGTTTCGCGGCGAGAAAGGAACCACCTGGGAAGGCGGCTTCCGCATCCCGATGATGGTGCGCTGGCCGGGCGTGGTAAAGCCAGGCACGCAGATCAACGATCCGGTGACGCTGATGGACTGGCTGCCGACCTTTGCCACGGCCGCCGGTATCCCGGATATCAAGGAACAGATGAAGCAAGGGTATCAAGCAGGGATCAAGACCTTCAAGGTCCATCTCGACGGCTTCGATCTCACTGCCCTGCTGAAACGCGAAGCGGAGAAGCCGCCGCGCGACTCCGTCTATTATTTCGATCAGGGCGGTAACCTGAACGCCATCCGCTGGAACGACTGGAAGCTGAGCTTTGCGATGGCCAGCGCCGGCAATATTGCCACGGCGACGCGGGAAATACCGAGTTGGGCACTGATCTGCAATCTGCGCATGGATCCCTACGAGAAGGGGTTGGACGAGGGTGGAGGGGCGACTGATTTCCTCGCCCGGAATATCTGGCTCCTCGTGCCGATCCAGAGCAAGATCAAGGAGTTCTTCAGCAAGATCAAGGAGTTCTTCGCCGATTTCGACAAATATCCGTTCCAGATGGGCAGCACGTTGAACGCCAGCAATATCAACTATGGCTGGCTGCAGCAGCAGGCTGCGCTGAAGAAGCTTGGCGAATTGGAGCAGCTTGTTCCACGCTGAGGTTGTATCGCATCAAGGCCGCCCACTTGCGTCTTTACCTGACGCGAGTGGGCGGACTTGCCGATAGACCTCCCGTTCGGAATTCTATTGGAGTTAGCGGTTGATCCGCGCCTGCAGATGGGCGGGATAACGGTCGCCCTGAACGGTGACCTTTGAAACTGCATCCTCGATGGCAGCGAGATCGTCTGCCGACAGGACGACAGCGGCGGCTCCGATATTTTCCTCGAGCCGGTTCAGCTTGGTGGTGCCGGGGATCGGCACGATCCAGGGTTTTTGCGCAAGCAGCCAGGCGAGTGCGATCTGCGCCGGTGTGGCCTTCTTGCCTGCCGCGATATCGCCAAGCAGATCGACCAGCGCCTGGTTGGCCTTGCGGGCGTCCGTGGAGAACCGCGGCACGATGTTGCGGAAATCCTTATCGTCGAACGTGGTCTGCGCGTTGATGGCGCCGGTGAGGAACCCCTTGCCGAGAGGGCTGAAGGGCACGAAGCCGATGCCGAGCTCCTCCAGAACCGGCAGGATGTCACCCTCCGGCTCGCGCCACCACAGCGAATATTCGCTCTGCAGCGCGGCCACAGGCTGAACCGCATGGGCGCGTCGGATAGTCTGCGGACCGGCCTCGGACAGGCCGAAATGCTTGACCTTGCCTTCTGCGATCAGGTCCCTGACCGTTCCCGCCACATCCTCGATCGGCACGCCGGGATCGACGCGGTGCTGGTAGAACAGGTCGATGACATCGGTGTTGAGCCGCTTCAGTGCGGCGTCCGCGACATCGCGGATATGCTGCGGCCGGCTGTTCATGCCGCTTTGCCCGCCTTCGGCATTGAATTCGAAGCCGAATTTCGTGGCGATGACGACCTTATCGCGGAAGGGGGCAAGTGCCTCGCCGAGCAGTTCCTCGTTCGTGTAGGGGCCGTAGGCCTCGGCGCTGTCGAAGAACGTCACGTCGCGCTCGAACGCGGTGCGGATCAGCGTGATGGCCTGCTGCTTTTCGGTGGCCGGGCCGTAGCCATAGCTCAAGCCCATGCAGCCGAGACCGATGGCCGAAACTTCGAGGCCGCTGTTTCCAAGTATGCGCTTCTGCATCGTAATCACTCCTGATTAAGCCTGATACTGTTCGTCGGTAACGTGTTCCAGCCAGTCGACGACCTTGCCGTCCAGCGCCTCGGCGATGGCGACATGGGTCATGGCGGTGGTGGGCGATGCGCCGTGCCAGTGCTTCTCGCCCGGTTCGAACCAGACGATATCGCCCGGCCGGATCTCCTCGACAGGGCCGCCAAGCCGCTGCACCCGGCCGAAGCCGGAAAGGACAAGCAGCGTCTGGCCGAGCGGATGGGTGTGCCATGCGGTGCGGGCGCCCGGTTCGAACGTCACCGTCGCACCACCGACGCGGCCCGGTGCCACCGCTTGAAACGGCGCGTCGATGCGAACTGTTCCGGTAAAATAGTCTGCGGGTCCCTTGGCGGAGGAGGCCGAGCCGTTGCGCTTGATGTCCATCAGATGTCCTTTCAGAACAGGCCGGCCGATCATGTGGCCGGTGATGATCCTGTATTTAGCGCGTGCGATTACCCGCGATTAGGTGCTAGAACGCGCTAAGCCTCATGAGGAGAATTCATGAATGCCGCGCCAGCCCATCCATGATCTCGCCGCCTTCATCGCTGTTGCCCGCGAGCAGAGCTTTACCAAAGCAGCCGCCAGGCTCGGCGTTTCGCAATCGGCGCTCAGCCATACGATCACCGGGCTGGAAAAGCGGCTCGGCCTGCGCCTGCTCAGCCGCAACACCCGCAGCGTTTCGCCGACACCGGCCGGTGCCCGGCTGCTGAGTACGGTCGGCCCGCGCATGGACGAGATCGAAAGCGAGCTTGCCGCGCTCAGCGAATTCCGCGACAGGCCGGCCGGAACCATCCGCATCACCGCCGGCGAGCATGCGGCCGAGGCGGTGCTGTGGCCGGCGCTTGCAAAACTACTGCCGGATTATCCCGACATCAATGCCGAGGTCATCGTCGACTATGGCCTGACCGATATCGTTGCCGAGCGTTATGACGCGGGCGTCCGGCTGGGCGAGCAGGTGGCAAAGGACATGATCGCGGTCAGGATAGCGCCCGACATGCGCATGGCCGTCGTCGGCTCTCCGGCCTATTTCGAACATCGCCCAAAGCCAATGGTGCCGCATGACCTGACAGAACACTCCTGCATCAACATGCGCCTGCCGACCTATGGCGGTATCTATGTCTGGGAGTTCGAGAAGGACGGCCACGAGCTGCGCGTGCGAGTCGAGGGGCGGCTGGTCTTCAACAATATCGCGCTTCGGGTGAATGCGGCGCTCGAAGGACTGGGGCTGACCTATCTGCCGGAAGACGTGGTCAAGTCGCATCTCGAAGACGGCCGGTTGATCCGGGTTCTCGACGACTGGTGCCTGCCGTTTTCCGGCTATCACCTCTATTACCCCAGCCGCAAACAGCCGTCGGCCGCCTTTGTCCTCCTGGTAAACGCGCTTCGTTACCGCCCGTGATGGCCGGACAAAATGTCCGCTTGTCGCAAATGTTGATCTTGCCGCCCTGTTTCAGCCTTTAACGGCCTGTCAAATTGTTATGGTTATCTGGCTTGCCCTACGGGCGTGTTGGCGGCAGACTGCCGTAGTTGGTTGGTGGGTGCCGCCGCTTTGAGATGCGGGACCGGAATCGAGTGTTGAGAGGCGGACGTGGAAATCAAGGGCATCAAATGGAACTACGATCGCTCTGAGCTGATCGCCGATGGCGTCGTCCACGGTGTCGGGCTCGTCTGTGCCCTGATCGGCGTCACCGCGATGATCTTCTATGCCAGCGTCTGGAGCACGTCGGGACAGCTGGTTGCCGCCTGGATCTACGGCGCGGGGCTGGTCGCGACACTGTCGATCTCGTTCCTCTATAATCTCTATCCGGTATCGCAGACCAAGTGGTTCCTGCGCCGTTTCGATCACTCGTCCATCTATATCCTGATCGCCGCCACCTATACGCCCTTCCTGCAGCGTGGCTGGGACGATCCCTACCTGTTCGGCATGCTGATCGGCATCTGGTCGATCGCCGTTGTCGGCGTGCTGATCAAATGCGTCTTTCCCGGCCGCTTCGACAAGCTGGCGATCCTGCTTTACCTCGCCATGGGCTGGAGCGGTGTTTTTGCTGCCGGCCCGCTTCTGTCGCAACTGACCGAAACGACGATGATCCTTATCCTGGCTGGTGGCGTCATCTATTCCCTGGGGGTGATTTTTCACGTCTGGGAAAAGCTGCGCTTCCAGAACGCCATCTGGCACGGCTTCGTCGTCACCGCCGCTGCCGTACACTATTCCGCCGTTCTCACCTGCATCAGCAGCGCCTCCAGCTGAGCGGCAACAGGGGCTTTGCCGTTTGCCGTCAACGGCCCCGTGGAGCATCCCTTCCGGCCCGAAAATGTTGGCAATCGAGCGCCAGGGCCAAAATGCGGCCGACGATATCGATGGATGTTTCCGATGATGAAGCCCGCTGATCGGGCGCGAAGGCGAGCCCGATGACGGCGCTTTGGCCCGCCGCAGTCGTCACCGGCCAGAAATCAAACCGCGAGGCCACAGCCGGGTAGACACCGGCCCGCGCCACGGACCCCATTACCAGTGACGATCGCGCGGCATCAAGGTCGGCTGCGTGAAGCTCCAGGCCACCGGTGGTGTTGACGGACACGGCATCACTCCCATTCATCAGGACCACCACGGCGGGAACGTTGAACAGCGCCGCAAGGGCCTTGGAGGTAATGGAAACGACCGCTTTCGTATCGCCGGCCGCCCCGATGTCACGGCTATAGTCCTGCAACAGGTTGGCCTGTTGTGTCAGGAGGGCTGCGTTGATTGCTCTGCGGCGCGAGGTGAAGGCAACGCTGCTGACGATCAGCCCGACGAAAAAGAGCAGCGCGATCGCCCAGACATTGGCCGGATCGCTGACCGCCAGCGTGTAGCGCGGTTCGGTGAGGAAGAAATTGTAGGCGAGCGCACCCAGGATTGCCGAGCAGACGGAGGCTCCGAGCCCGAAGGTCACGCCAGCGACGATCACCGGTATGACAAAGACGAGCGAGACGTTGGGGATGCTCATGCCGCTATCGATACCGATTGCGACGACCGTGGCAGCGGCGGTCATGAGGACAGAGGCAAAGTAACCCGTCAGCGCAGGCGCCTGCGATGGAGCCTCGACCAGAAACGGATTGTCAGCCCGCCGGCTCGCGATTTCCCCGTCCAGCCCGGATTCAACACGTGTCATTGTTCAACTCCCGCCAATGTTATGCGGTCCTGCCGCCGGAGCGGCGGACGCAGCTGCGATAGACGCAACGACTATACACCCGGTGCCATTCGGGCGTGAGTGAAAGGTGAGGTGAATTCCGTAGCCATGAGGGCCGGCATTTGCTGCTGCGTGCCACAACTCGACGCGGAAAGTCGGTCCTGAGTCACCACGTGTTAGTTCGGCGCAGCGGCCGGTGATGACGCCGGTGCCTGATTGCATCCCGTCGCGGGGCGCAGGGACTTCACCATGCGGCTAACAAGGCTGTTGTAAGCCTTCAGGGCTTTCCGCGGATATTCCAGCTGAAAATAGGCGGCGCTTCCGTCGCACAAGGCGACGGCGCGGGAATAGAGGATATCGGCACCCTTTGCGCCGGAATAGCTTGCCCATCCCGGTGTCACCTTCTCATAGGTGATCTGCCAGCCTTTTTGATTGTCCCAGACAATGCGCTGGCGGATATCGGCCGCAAAAGCGCCGTCCTCGACAAAGGCGCCGAAAATCAACAGCCTGGCACCGTCCCTTGATTCAAAAGTTGCGCCGTCGCCATTGTCGCTTTCCTGCGTCAACGTGAAACCGGGCGGCACTTCGGCACTGTAGTCGAAGCGCGGGTTTGCATAGCTGGTCCAGCCGTCCGACGCCCAAACGGGGATTGCGGTGAAAAGGCTTGCGATCAGCACGAGCGTATATTTCAAGACTGTCTCCCCATCCGCAGCATCGGCGCTGCAAACCCTTTAAGAACGGAACGCTGCAGACCTGGCGAATATTCGGGGTAGGCCGCAAGACGGCATCTCAATCATTCTGAAACACGACATCCGCCGGCTGCAAGCTCACTCCGGTTCGAATGTCAGGGCAACGCCATTCATACAGTAGCGCAGGCCGGTCGGCGGCGGGCCATCGGGGAAGACATGGCCAAGATGGGCATCGCAATCGGCGCAGCGGATTTCCGTCCGGCTCAGGCCATAGGAGACGTCGTGATGCTCCGTCACCGCGTCCATGGAGATTGGCTCGAAAAAACTCGGCCACCCCGTTCCGGAATCGAATTTCGTCTGCGAACGGTAGAGCGGCCTGTTGCAGCAGACACAGCAATAGACGCCTGTTTTGCCCATTTCGAAATCCGGGCTTGAGAAGGCGCGCTCGGTGCCGTGCTGACGGGTGATCCGGTATTGGTCCGGGGTCAGTTGCTCCCGCCATTGCGCATCGGTTCTGTCGACTTTCAGGGTGCTTTTCTCGCTCATCGGCCTCTCCGTGACGTTATGGCGCAGGAGATAGGACGAACTTGCGCTGCGGCAATTGCTGTCACGGGCCTGACAATAAAATTGGCGTCGGGAGGGTGTTGGCGTTTTGCCGGCCGCAACTGGGGAAGAGCGCCTGTATATCCCGCCGTAACCTTGAGTTTACCCCTCGCTTGCCGTATTCCCGACGGTAGGGACTGCGGCATTTTCCGCCGCCGTTCCTGCTTTTCGCCCCCCGTTCACGAAAGGAACCTGCTGACCCATGAATGTCACCGACCTGACATTTCTGGCCCTCTGCCTTCCTTTCCTGGGCGCGCTCGTCGCACCCTTGCTGACACGAATGCTTGGCCACAATGCCGCCTGGGTTCTCGCCCTCATCCCGGCCGCGATCTTTGTCCACTTTGCCGGCTTTACGGCTGAGATCGCCCAGGGCACGGCCATAACCGGCGGCTACACTTGGGTCCCGTCCTTCAACGTCCGGTTTTCCTGGCTGATCGATGGCCTGTCGCTGAGCTTCATCCTGCTGATCTCGGGCATCGGCGCGCTGATCGTGCTCTATGCCGGTGGATATCTGAAGGGCCATCCGCATCAGGGCCGGTTCTTCTCGTTTCTGTTGATGTTCATGGGGTCGATGCTGGGTCTGGTCGCCTCCGACAGCTTCCTGATGCTGTTCATCTTCTGGGAACTGACGTCGATCACCTCGTTCCTTTTGATCGGTTTCGACCATCACCGCGAGGCCGCGCGCCGCGCCGCATTCCAGGCACTCGTCGTCACCGGCGGCGGCGGACTGTTTCTGCTCGCCGGCCTGATCGTTTTGTGGAACATCTCCGGCGTCACCCAGTTTTCGGCGCTGATGGCTCTTGGCCCAGTGGTCAAGGCAAGTCCGCTTTATCTCGCAGCGCTCGTGCTGGTGCTCGGCGGCGCCTTCACCAAGTCTGCGCAGTTCCCGTTCCATTTCTGGCTGCCGAATGCGATGGAAGCGCCGACCCCGGTTTCGGCCTATCTGCATTCGGCGACCATGGTGAAGGCCGGCGTCTATCTGTTGATGCGGCTCAATCCGGTGCTGGGCGGCACGGCGGAATGGCAGATCATCCTGCCGGTGTTCGGTGCCGCGACCCTCGTCATCGGCGCGCTTCTGGCGGTGCGCCAGACCGACCTGAAGCTGATGCTCGCCTATACGACGATGTCGTCGCTCGGCCTTCTGGTGATGCTCACCGGCTTCGGTACGCCTTACGCCATCGAGGCGGCGGTGCTGTATCTGGTTGCGCATTCGCTGTTCAAGGGCGCGCTGTTCATGGTGGCCGGGATCATCGACCATGAGACCGGCACGCGCGACGTCACCCGTCTTGGCGGACTGCGCCCGGCAATGCCGCTGACCTTTGCGATTGCGCTTGCCGCCGCCATCTCGATGGGCGGCCTGCCGCCCTTCTTCGGCTTTCTGGCCAAGGAAGAAGTCTATGCGGCGTTGTCGGCCTTTAATCCCCGCTCGATCGGTTTTGCAGGTCTCGCCGTGATCGGCAATGCGCTGATGTTTGCCATCGCCTTTGCCGTGGCGCTGAAGCCATTCGTTGGAAAGCCTGTCGCCACCCCCAAACACGCGCATGAAGCACCAGTGCTGCTCTGGCTCGGGCCTGCCGTACTGGCCTTGGCCGGGCTTGCGACCGCCGCGCTGTCGGGCACCGTCCATGCGCTGTTTTCCACGCCGATGGCCTCTGCCATTGCCGGCGAACAGCGCAGCGTGGCCATTTCGCTTATTCCCCATATCGGCGTGCCGCTGGCGCTGTCGGGCCTCACCGTCGTGATCGGCATAGCTCTTTACCTTGGCCTGACGCAGGCGAGGGCGGGCGTTGCCTCATGTCTCGCCTGGATCGGCTGGGGGCCGGACCGTGGTTTCGATCAGGCCATCCGCAGTCTCCTTCGTTTGTCCTTTGCCATCACCCGGCGGCTGCAGAATGGCAGGCTGGATAGCTACATGACCATGACGTTTGTGGCGATTGCGGTCGTTCTGCTCGTGCCGCCGTTCGTCTTCGGCGAACTGGCGCTGGCGCCCGTCTTTCCGTCCATTCCGCTGCACGAATTGGCCATCACGATCATTGCCGTGATCGGTCTGTTTGCCGTCGTCCTCGCCAAGGACCGGCTGACGGCAATCGTGTCGCTGGGTATCCAGGGCTTTTCGGTCGCGGTCATCTTCCTGCTCTACGGCGCGCCGGATCTGGCCTTCACCCAGTTCATGATCGAAACGCTGGCTGTCGTCATCCTGGCGCTGGTCATGACACGGCTCAAGCTTTCGCCGTCGGATCACCGTCCGTTCCGCCAGACCCTGCCGGATGCTGCGATCGCGATTGCCTGCGGGCTGGGCGCCGGGCTGCTGCTGCTCAAGGTGACGCAAGTGCCGTTCAATACGGCGCTGTCGGATTTCTTCGCGCAATATTCCAAAACCGTCGCCCACGGCGCCAATATCGTCAACGTCATCATCGTCGATTTCCGCGGCACGGATACGCTGGGCGAGATTGCCGTGGTGATGATTGCCGGGCTTGCCGTCCTCTCGCTGGTGCGGCTGCGGGCAGGCTCGATGCGCCGCATTGCCGATAATGATCCCGATGCTGAGGAGGCCGGCCGATGAAATCGCTGATTTTCCGCACCATTGCCCCGGTCATCGTCAGCGTGATGATATTGTTTTCGATCTTCGTTCTGTTGCGCGGCCATAACGAGCCGGGCGGCGGCTTCATCGGCGGGCTGATCGCCGTTGCCGCCCTGTCGATCTACGGCATTGCCTTTGGCGTCGAGACGGTGCGGCGGGCCATCGTCTTTCACCCGCTGTCGATCGCCGGCGCGGGGCTGCTTCTCGCAACATTGTCCGGCCTTTTGTCGATGGTCTTCCATGTACCGTTCATGACCGGACTATGGGTCTATCCGGTGGTTCTCGGCGAAGAAATCCCGCTGTCGAGCGTCATGACGTTCGATATCGGCGTCTATCTGGTCGTGGTCGGTGCGGTCACCTCCATTGCCCTCTCGCTTGAGGAAAGGGGGGAAGACTGATGGAACCCGTTTTTGCCGTTCTGACCGGCATCTTCCTCTCTGTGGCCGTCTACCTGCTGTTGTCGAAATACATCATCCGCATGCTGCTCGGCGTCGCCATTCTCGGCAATGCGGTCAATCTGCTGATCTTCACCAGCGGCCGCATCATGCGCGAGGTGCCGCCGGTGATCGGGGCAGGGCTCGACGTTCCCGCTGGTGCGACCGCCAATCCGTTGCCGCAGGCGCTGATCCTCACGGCAATCGTGATTTCCTTCTCGTTCTTCGCCTTCCTTCTGGTGCTGTCCTGGCGCGCCTATAGCGTTCTGGAAACGGACAACACCGATGCAATGCTCGTGGCCGAGCCGGACAACGTCCAGCCGCCGCCGCTTGGATACTGACAGACATGGCCGTTTCCTCCTCTCCCGCCGATCTCTCTGCAGCTCTGGTTCTTCAGCCGGTGGCAGCGCTCGACTGGCTGGTGATCCTGCCGGTCGCCTGGTGCCTCGCCATCGGCGCCATTCTGCTGATGATCCGCCACAAGAGTTTGGCGCAGCCGCTGGTCGCGGTTCTAGGTCTTGCAGCTCTGGTGGCGCTGGACGCGGCGCTTCTCTGGCATGTCGTCCAGAGTGGACCGGTGACGATGGTGATGGGCCGCTGGCTACCGCCGTTCGGCATCGCGTTCACGGTTGATCTGACCGGCGCTCTGTTTGCGCTGACATCAGCCGTGGTGGCGCTGGTGGGCGCGGTCGCTGCCATCGACGACATCAATGTCAGCGGCAGGCGCTATGGCTTCTACCCTTTCCTGCTGCTGCTCATGGCCGGCGTCAGTGGCGCGTTTCTGACCGGCGACGTTTTCAATCTCTATGTCTGGTTCGAGGTGCTGCTGATCTCGTCCTTCGGCCTCTTGGTGCTGGGCTCCGAGCGCGAGCAGATCGATGGCGCGGTGAAATATGGTTTTCTCAACCTCGTTGCCACCACCCTGTTCCTGATCGCCACCGGCTATCTCTACGGCATCTTCGGCACGCTCAACATGGCCGATATCGCCCGCAAGGCGCCCGGCCTGCAGATGACGGCGCCGCTGGTGACGCTGACGGCGCTCTATATCCTCGCCTTCGCGATGAAGGCGGCGGCTTTCCCGGTGAATTTCTGGCTGCCGGCCTCCTATCACACGCCGCGTATCGTCGTGTCGGCGCTGTTTGCCGGCTTGCTCACCAAGGTCGGGATCTATGCCCTGATCCGCATCGGCGTCATGCTGTTTCCGGCAGAGCTTGAGCAAATGAGCCTTGTCCTTGCGATCGTCGCGGCGCTGACGATGCTGACCGGTTCGCTTGGCGCGCTGGCGCAGAGCGATACCCGCCGCCTGCTCGGTTATCTCGTCATTTCCGGTATCGGCGCCATGCTTGCCGGTATCGCCATCGGCGGGCCGGATGCGATCGGCGGGGTGATCTTCTATGCTGTGCATTCAATGCTGGTGATGACGGCGCTCTATCTGGCGGCCGGTGTCGCAGCCCGGTTGAGTGGCGGGTTTTCGCTGTCTGCCAGCGGCGGGCTCTATCGTCACCACCTGCTGTTTACGGCCCTCTCGCTGATGCTGTTTTTCTCGGTCTCCGGCCTGCCGCCATTTTCCGGCTTCTGGCCGAAGGTCATGCTGGTCAAGGCCGCCGTTGATGGCGGCTCTTCCTGGCTGGCGGCTATCCTGCTGTTGTCCGGTTTTCTCACCATGATTGCCACCGGCCGGGTTTTCCTTCTGGCCTATTGGCGTCCGGTGGAGGCGCAGCCGGCGGGAGTACCGCAGCCGCTGGCGATCACCGCCCTGTTGCCGATCCTCGCCCTGACGGTATCAAGCGTTCTCATCGGGCTGTTTCCCGAAACCCTGCTGAACCTTGCCCGGCAGGCCGCTTCGACACTCAACGAGCCGTCCGCCTATCTCCAATCCGTCTTCCCGGCGGGAGGTGCGCCATGACATTCCTTGTTGTCAATCTGCTGTTGATGCTGACCTGGGCGGCCGTGTCCGGCAGTTTTACCGTTCACAACCTGCTGCTCGGCTTTGCCGTTGGCGCGCTGTCGATCTGGCTGGTGCGCGAACAGTTTGCCGTGGCACGCCATCGTGTCCGCCCCGTCAAGCTGCTGTTGCTTGTCGCGCTGTTCTTCAAGGAACTGTCACTGTCGGCCATCAAGGTGGCGATCCTGGTGGTGCGGCCGAACATGCGGCTGCGGCCGGGCATCTTTGCCTTCCCGCTGTTGCTGACCCGTGATTTCGAGATCACCCTGCTGGCCAATCTGATTACCCTGACGCCGGGCACTCTGTCGGTCGGTGTCTCGGACGATCGCAAGACGCTGTATGTCCACGCGCTCGATTGCCACGATCCGGCTGCGGAAAAACGGGCAATTTCCAACGGCTTCGAGCGCCGCATCCGGGAGGCCTTTCCGCTATGAGCGCCGCCGTCATCCTGTCCTCTTCGATCTATTTCGCGCTGGCTGCACTGTCGCTCGGACTGTTGCTGACGGTGGCGCGGATCCTGCGCGGACCGACCTTGCCCGACCGGGTGCTCGGTCTCGACATGCTGGTGGCGATCGCCATCGGCCTGATCGCCGTTCTTGCCATCAAGAGCGGCTTCAATCTCTATATCGACATCGCCATTGCGCTCAGCCTCGTCGGTTTCCTGGCAACCGTCGCCTTTGCCCGGTTCATCCTGGCGCGCGGCCTGTCGCCGGAAAAGGACAAGGGCGCAGGGCGCCTGCTACCTGCAGCGCAGAAGGCCAAGCGTGGCAAGCCGGTGCGCCGCACTAAAAAGGGAGCCCGGTAATGGAAGGTGATCCTAACATGCTGACTGCGCTCGCCGTCAGTGCGCTTTTGGTGATCGGCTCGCTGTTCAGCGTGCTGGCAGCGCTTGGGCTGCTGCGCTTCCCCGATCTCTATACGCGTATGCACGCAGCCTCCAAGGCCGGCACGATCGGCTCCGGCCTGCTGCTGCTCGCCGCCGGCATCCACGCGATGGATATCGCCATCCTGGTGCGCGCCCTTGCCGGTTTTGCCTTTTTCGTGCTGACGGCGCCGTTGTCGGCTCATCTGCTTGCCAAGGCCGCCCATCAGGCCGGGTACCGGCTGACCAATCTGTCCGTGACCGACCAGATGCCGCAGGCCGGTCCAAAATCCGGCAACATTTAAACCTGCCGAAAGCCGGGCTGATACTCTGCATAATCCGCACGCAACAGAACCGCGGGATTGTAGCGCGCTTTCCAGGTTGCCGCCTTTAATCGAACGCATTCTGACGTGAAGCATGAGGCTGGCCGAATCGCGTCAAGCGATGCCTGCTTTATCGCCTTGATCGCTTAAGCTGCCGAGTAGAGCACAAGACGATCAGGGCTTGGCATTCTTACTGGTGAAGACAATGTGGTTAACGGCAAGTAAACCCGTCTTTACTTCCAGAGTGGCGCGGCTCTGCGGCAAAATGTATCGTAATGTTTCCGTATATGCGCCACGGTGCAGCGCATTTGAAGATCAATAGGCTAAATCTCGCATAAATTATGATTGGACTTTTGCTCGATCAATGTTAATCGAGTAAAGGCAAAGTGTCCATTTCCATATTACTTCGTTCTGAAATTCCAGCATGGGTTGTGATTATTGGTTGTTGCTTTGAGGCGCAGGGTTGTCCCGGCGCTTTGGTGACGGATTCCAACCCCTGGGAATTGGGAGTATTATGAGGTTTGTCGTGGTTTTCTGTCGTTGCCGGGAGCAAAGCGCATCTGGCCCGGCGGGAAATTGTGATTTTGGGCACTTTCTCAAGATGGTTTGGCTGTGCCTGGGATAAACCCGTCGCGGGCATGTTTGAAATGATTCCGATAGGAGAAAGAAAAAAATGACGGATCTACCGCTTGGCTCGGGCCACGATCTACTGGTTGAATTGACCGCCGAGATCGTCGCTGCCTATGTCAGCAATCATGTCGTCCCGGTCGCCGAACTTTCAACGCTGATCGGCGATGTCCATGCTGCGCTGAACAATACGAGCAGCCCGGCACCGGTCGCCGTTGTGATCGAAAAGCCGAAGCCTGCCGTTTCGGTGCGCAAGTCGGTTCAGGACGACCAGATCACCTGTTTGGAATGCGGCGGCACGTTCAAGTCGCTGAAGCGCCACCTGATGACCCATCACACGCTGTCGCCGGAAGAATATCGCGAGAAGTGGGATCTGCCGTCGGACTATCCGATGGTCGCACCGGCCTATGCCGAAGCGCGCTCGCGCCTCGCCAAGGAAATGGGCCTCGGCCAGCGCCGCAAGCGCCGCGTCAAGTAAGCGACGCGGATATCTGCTATAAGACTTCCAAGCCGGTCTGGCTCCCACAGGCCGGCTTATTTGTGGCCGAAGGCCAGCACAGAAAAACTGAGCGAGGAAAATATACCTATATTTTCTTTGAAAAACCTGAGAATCGTTAAGAAAACAACGGATAGTTGCAGGCGGCCGCTTTCTTTCATCCCCGTAATCACACTAGGGTGTATGAATTAATTCCTATCAAAGGGAGTAAGTCATGCATCTGAGCAATTCACCTTATCCGCCCCCGTCTCAGAAACAGTCCCTGCCGGTGTTCGGCGGAAGGGGGGGAATGGGCCGGTATGCCATCTTGCCGCTGGGGACCGGGACGCTAGCCGATCCATGGGGCCCGGTCCTGTCTGTCGCCGCCCACCACAGATGCCGCCTTGTGCGGCAGGTGACGGCGGAGATGGTCATGCTGGTCGGCGAGCGCGTGCCGCTCAGGCGCGACCGCCGCCGCACCAGCTGCCATGTCCGGCAGATTTCCATGTATGTCTGCCATGTCGTCTTACAGATTTCGCTGACCGATATCGGCTATTCCTTCGGGCGTGATCGCACGACCGTCAGCCATGCCTGCAATGTCGTCGAGGACCGGCGCGACGATCAGGCCTTCGACGATTTCATCGCCGCGCTGGAACGCGTTGTTACCTGCTTCTTCGGCGCGCCGGGAGGGCGGGACCATGCGTGAGGCAACAACCGACCCCCGCAGCGCGCAAAAGGACCTCGTCCGTTTCGTCCGTGCTGTCGTCACGCATGCTGCGGTCCGGCTGGAACCTGGCGAAGCGGGCGTGATGCGTGTTCTCCACGGCAATGGCCCGCAGGGCAGCAAGCCACTGCGCCCGGTTGCTGGAGCCACGGTCGATGAGGCGCGCTCCCTCGGGCTGGTGAGCCTTGAAGGCGACATCATTCGGCCAACGGCACAGGCACTGCCTTTCCTGCGCGGCGCCCTTGTGGGCTCGCCGGAGGCATTTCAGGAACAGCATCGCGACATCGAAACCGCAACCGTTACCGTCGAGGGCGTCCGTCAGGCGGTTCGGGTCAATCATCTGGAATCGCCGCTGGGTGCAGCCGCCCGGCTGAAGGAAAAATCCGGCCAGCCCTTTCTGCCGCCCGAAGCGATTACGGCGGGTGAGAGGCTGCATGCGGATTTTAACCGTGGACAATTACAGCCGCGGCTGACCATGCGTTACGAGCCGCTTTTATCGTCAAAGACCAGCGGAGGTGCGGGCAGGGCCGCTGATCTCAGCGATTCTGCAATGTCCGCGCGGTTTCGCGTCGGAAAGGCCATGGAGGCGATCGGACCGGAACTCTGCGGCGTGGCGCTGGATGTCTGCTGCTTTCAAAAGGGGCTTGAAA
>Ga0247813_10001302_pt1 | contig 19334 bp, 13 predicted proteins | sample UWRJL169409C1_FD_180719 | JGI IMG/M metagenome (GOLD analysis project Ga0247813, IMG submission 180719) | Plant litter microbial communities from Arlington Agricultural Research Station in Wisconsin, United States - UWRJ-L169-409C-1 | ecosystem: Environmental > Terrestrial > Plant litter >... | reverse complement strand
GTTCTGCCGTTCTGTAAGCACCGCCCTGATTGGCTGTTGTCGTTTCATTAAACGCAACACCCTGACCGCCGAAATCATAATCTTCCAGTTCTACAATGCCGGGAATCGTGATCGGAGAACCTTTGTAAGGAGATTGTGTAATGGCTACCGGTGTTACGGTTACAGAGACCGCAGCTGTCGTTGTCGTTAAACCTAAGTTGTCCGTGGCTTTCGCTGTAATGGAATAGGTACCCGCCGCTACATTCGTCCAGTTGAACGCATAAGGTGATGAGTTGTCTGTACCGATAAGCGCACCGCCGTTATAGAATTCTACTTTCGCTACATTACCGTCCGCATCAGAAGCATTGGCGGTCATGTTGATGCTGGCTGGTGCCGTATAACCAGCGTTATTAGCAGGCGCTGTCAGTTGTATTTGCGGCGCTTGATTGCTTACACTGGTAGAGTAGGTCTGACCGGCCATGTTGCGTCTTTGCAAACCCGATGCACGGTAACTGTTCACCAGCGCCGTTACTTCTGCAGGCGTCAAGGAAGTGTTTTTATAATGCAGGGTCCAGTCAACTTGCATCGTATTCGTGCGGTTGGCTGTGCTAGGACCTAGATCGTTCGCAGCAATCCAGTTGGCATAAGCAATGTGCATCGTCGAACGCGGGTAGACAGGAAGTCCTGCTTGTGTTTCATTGTCTGTCACGGAATGTGTCGCGATCAGGTTGCCATCGATGTAGTAACGGATGTTCACTTTATCGGTACACACCGCCATGAACGTGTGCCAGCCGGCATACGATTGTCTTTGCGCGGTGTAGGTTTTCCAAGGCTTCCATGGGTTCGCGATATACTTGTGATAGGAGGTCGTATACAAGACCTGATTATTAGGACTTACTCCCCATTTATCAGCCGCCATGTATTCCACGATGTCCATTTCGCTGTACTTTGTTCCGTCTTGTGCCAGAGAAGAAGGCACAATGGTAAAGTAGGTTTGAATGTTACCGTCTTTTGTTCCAAAAGCTTCATCGGAGATGTATACACGAGAAGCATAAGTACCTTCGAAGTATTCGTAGGCACTTTCAATTCTGGAATTGACAATGGCTCTGGTTTGACCGTTGACCGTGGTACTGACTTTCATCAATCGGTTGTTCGGATTGGCAGGATCCGCTATAAATTCGATGTTGTTGGAGCTGTACATAGCGCCTTCCGGAGGGCCGCTTTGTCCATTGACCACCGACCATCTGTTGGAGGCGGTGCCAGGATTGACCAATTCATTTACCCCGGAATAGGTAAAATCATCGAACATGATGTTCTGGGCTTGAATGCCCTGGGGTAGTAGGACGGCAAGCAGCGGAAAGGCCATTGCCTTTATCGCTTTTCGCGTCAGAACGTTTAATTTTTTCATAGAGCTGATTGTTTAGGTGAAATAAATAAACACACTACAAGTAGTATGATTCCCCTGTTTTATGGTACTTATTACACATCATATATATAGGACAAGTGTCTAAATCTTACAGGACATAAACTGGACAGGAAGGTCTAGTTTTTTGAATGACAGTAGGTTAAGTTTGTTAAGAGGTAAAAAAGGATTTGAATTATAGGAGTGAGAGAATAGATAATAAGGATTTGGGCGTGCCCCTACGGGTCGGGCCGAGCTAACGCTCCCAATCTTCGCACTCTCGTGCTCAATTGTGCTACAAGTCCTCGCTCGGATCTAAGTTTTCAGCATGAACGAGAAGGAGAGGCTCGCTGTGGGCTTTTCGCTCCTATCCCTCACGCAGCTTCAGTGCAAAATTTCTAAAAAGTCGAAATAAAATCCGCCAGCCGATCTTCACCCTCCATGCCCAATTTTTCACGTAGCCTGTATTTGCGTTTTTCTACGCCGGATACAGAGATGTTCATAAGGGCGGCAATTTCTTTGTTGGATTTATTCATGCGGATGTAAGCGCAGAGCAGCAACCAACTCGGATTTAACTTCGGGTATTTTTCTCTTAAGCGGTGTAAAAAATTATGATGCAGTTCATCAAAATGCAGCTGAAACTTTGACCAGTTATCGTCAAAGTCCAGATCCTGGTCAATGGTTTTAATGACTTCTTTGAACACACTTTGATCGGTGCTGTCAGATTCTTTATGGATGATTTCCAACTTGTCTTTCAACTGAGCCAGAAATTCAGTCTTTTGAGTAACGGTGGTCGCCAGGGAAGCGAGTTCATTATTTTTTAACACCATGTCCGCTTCCAGTTTCTCATTGCGCAGGGCAATCAATTCTTTTTCTGTCTGCAGATTTTCTGTGATGTGCTTTTGCTCGAGCAGTAAAAGCTCTTTTTGTTTTTGGTGTTCCAGTTTCTCTTTTTGTTTATGAAAACGAATTCTCACCACACGGTACAAGGCCAGGCCAGCCAACAACAAAGCAATGATGTAAATCGTATAGGCCCACCAGGATCGGTACCAGGGAGGAAGAATGGTAAATGAATACGTACATTCTTCACTGAGTTGCTCGTATATGTTTTTTGCACGCACGTGAAAAATGTAAGAACCTTCCAGCAAATTAGAAAAATCAACTTGTGTATTGCTTGTCCAGCCGGACCATACCCAATGTTTGTCTTTGCCGGATGATAAGGCGTATTGATAGGTTATTTTTTCAGGGTTCTCGTAGAACAAGGCGGAATAAGTAATGCGGAGTGCATTGAAATCATAAGATAGAGTCAATACGCGATCAGTGTCGGTTTGAGTTCCTCCATACAACAAAGAATCATTTTTAAAATTGGCTTCTATTTTTCTCACCAACACCTGATAAGCTTTTCTCGTTTCAATGTTTCTTTTCAGGTTAAAAAAAGTAAATCCTTCCTGAGATCCCATAATGGCGAGGTCTGCGGTTACAGGCAGAATGAATTCATAACTGCCTACCAGCTCACCGGCTATTTTTTTAAATAGGTTTTCTTCTGCATAATATTCCCCTGTTGGCATCAATCGGTACAGGTTCACATCTTCCCAGTTGAATACCCAGATGTTGCCGTCTTCGTATTGCACAATGCGACTGATGAAGCGGTCTGCACCGATTATTTTTTCCAGTGCTTTATCCTTGATGAATTTCTGTTGCGATTCATCGTAAAGAAAGACACCGTCGTCTGCGGCAAACACCAACTGACGATTGATGTTGGATACAAAATTAAAATAGTCGGGTGTATAACCTTTCAGCAAACTCATGTTTTCTACAGAGGCGATGGTCTTTAGGTCTTCTGAAAGCCTTAACCGATACAACCCTTTATTGCCGTGGCAAACCCATAAGTTGCCTTTGCTGTCTTCTTCAAAGATCCGGCAGGATTCCTCAAAGCCTTCCACTTTATGTAAGAACTTCCATTGCTTATTTTCTTGTTTATACAATTGAAAGCCGAGGTATGTTCCTTTCATGGCATATCCCGGTTTATTTTTAAATGGAGTAATTTTCCAATGCCCTTCGTCGTCTTTCGTGCCGGGTATGAGCGTTGCCTGATCATTATTGATTTGATAGGTATGATCGTGCTGACAGCATAACAAGGTATTATTGATCACTGACAAATTCCAAATCTGTCCGCTGACGCCTTTGACAGGATAAAATTTCTTTTCCGCAAATCCTTTTTCTGCGGAAGTGTAATAAAGTCCCTGGGAAGTTCCTACATATAGTTTATGGTCAAACTGTATCGCTGCATAACCCATGCCTTGTATACCTGCATCCGCAGCGATAAACGAAAAGGGGGTATTGATCTCTAGAAGAGCGACACCGTTGTCTAACGCCAGCCATAAGCCTCCCCGTTGATCGATGTAGGCGTAGTTGATGGTATTATCAGGCAGTCCGTTTTCTTTACAAACATGCTTCACCACATTTCCTTTTGTAGTGATGATGTAAAATCCGTTGTTGTAAGTAGCGACTAATAAAGTTTCATCGGACAATCTTATCACATGGGTGATTTCCTGTTGACGAAGAATCTCGTTCGCTTCTCCTGGAAAAGGTGTCAGCTGGTTGTAATCAAATAGAGAAAGACTATTATTTCCAACAATCAATAAGAGCTTTTCGGAAAGTGTTAGAATTTCTTTTATCGTATGGTTCTTAAGCAATGATCCTCCCGGTAGTAGTTCCAGCCGGTCATTCTTTAGGATCGATAATCCCGAACCTTTTTCCTGTACAAAAATGGTATGGTCTATTTTTTTCAGGTAGGTAAAATAATTTCCTTTAACGGATGGCTCTATGGTTTGGAACGTATCGTTTTTGAAAAGGTGTAATCCCAACTCGGTTTGAAAAACTACACTTTCTTTTTCTTCAACTATATTGGCAATATCACGGTTGAATCTTTTTGCTTCCGGAATTTTATCGTACAGTGTTTGGTACGTTAATCTTCCCGAAGCGTCAGGCTGCAGGTAACCCAGCTCATTGAATGCACCAACAAATATTTTTTCATTTTTTGAGTGCAACAAGGAAAGTCCACTGTTTCCAAAAGGAAGATTAATTCCTCTCCAGTTTTTACCGTCGTATTCCAGGATGCCATAAGCATTGCCAAAATACATTACTTCTCTTTTGTCCTGCGCGATGAAGAAATTTCTTGGATGCATGCCATAAGATTTTACACCATAATGACGCATGGTATAACCTCCCGCTGTGTTTCGTGTTTGCGCAAACCCACAATCAGCCGAAAGAAATAAAAACAAAAATACGTGTAGAAGTATTCTCACGAGTGACGAATTGAATTGGTCAATAAGGTAGTAAAATAATAAGCATGTTGGTAAACCGCCAGTTTCTTTTTGTGTAAAAATAAAAAAGGAACAAAGCGTTAACTTTGTTCCTTTTCACTAAAACTTAAAAATCAATCAAAGCAAACTACTCGGTTTTGATAATTTTTCTTGTAATCACCCCGTTTGGAGTATTGCATTTTACTAAGTACATGTCAGCTTGCAGACCTGAAGCGTCAAATACAAACTGATGTGTTCCTGCATTCAATGAACCTTCCGTGATGACTCTGATCATTTGACCTGTTTTGTCATATACTTTTACAGAGACATCACCTGCCTCAGCAGTTACGATTTCAATCGTTGTGCTATTAGAGAAAGGGTTAGGAGCGTTGCTTACTAGAGATTCGTTTACAGCAGCAGTTGCTTCTTCACGACCTGCTCCACAAGAACCAACCAATGTCCATGCATCTGCCCAGTATGCACCTACACCCGGACCATAAGCCCATGAGGCACCGTTACACCATCCAGAGAATGGGAAAGGCTTACATTGGTATTGGTTGTTTCCATTCTTCACTTTGCTTCCTGCCAGGTAACCGCCGTTCTCTACATATTGTGCAATACCAGAGCAACCGCCAGAATTTACGTTGCTCACTGTCACTGTTGCAGAACCTGACGTTGTATTTGCTCCTTTGTTATCTGTAGCAATAGCTTTCACCGAATAAGTTCCGGCAGCAACATTCGTCCAGGTAAAGGTATACGGTGCAGAATTGTCACTGAATAGCAAAGCAGAACCGTTGTAGAAATCTACTTTGGCAATAGAACCATCAGCATCGGATGCATTGGCAGAAAGCGTAATCGTTGCCGGTGCATTGGCTGTGGCGCCATTGCTTGGAGACGTTAACGTTACAGAAGGTGCCTTGTTATCTGGATTTGTAGTCACCAAAGAAACTCTAATAGAAGAAGCCACGTCATTGAATCCTACAGAAGTCAAACAAGAAGTATTGCTTGTTGTGGTATAAGAACCACCGCTTGCATCGAGGTTATTGTTGTTGTACAATGTGACTTGGTAACCGGATTGAACAGTAATGGTAGAGATGTCATTGTCTGCTATACCCAGCGCATTCATTTGTGCTGTTGTATACGTTCCGACATTAAGACCCACAGAATACCCTGGATCGTTGTTGCAATGTTGGTATACGATCACTGGTCCTGTAGGAGGAGGAGTAGAAGCTTTCGTGAAGTTCACGAAGTTCAGGTTAAATTCTCCACTGATGTTCAATTTGATGATTTTTTGTCCGGCAGTCAGGTTCACATTGTTAAGAGTGACGGTTTGCCAGGTCTGCCATCCGCCTGTATTGCCTACAGTGATGGCACTTGTTGTGCCAGTACCAGGAATTTCAATGGTGAAAGATCCGCCGGTTTGGCTGGCTACACGTGCTTCAATTTTATAAAGTCCTGCAGAAGTAACGTTGACTGTATATTCCAGCCACTCGCCGTTTGCTGTATAGCCGATATTGTATCCGCCTTCCGTACAAGCTTCCACATCTACATCGTCGCTGCGGAACGTGTTGCCTGAGTTACCGCTTGTAACATCATTATACGCTACACCTGGTCCACCTACGTCATAACGTTCTGCTTCCAATTTACCAGGAAGAGAAGTAACAGTACCTTGATAAGGACCTTGTGTTACTGGAGGAGGCGGAGGGTTAACTGTTCCGTTGATGATCGAGTGGATAGCAGATAGCAAGGAATTTGACCCGCTGGCATCCTGAGAAAGTTCCCAGATCATGATCCCACCTAAGCCGGCTGATTTTACGTAGTTTGCTTTTTCTTTGATGGTAGGGATACCGTTGTAATAGCTGCCATTGTAGAAGTCTGAATTTGCCTGAGCGGGGTTTGCATTTACAATAGTATTGTAAGCCGTCCAGCTAGGTCTTGCGTAGAAAGGAACACCCAAGTTGATTTTAGAAGCAGGGCAGCCTTTAGCAATGTATGAATTCGCACAGTTTTTAGCGTAAGCAACTGTAGAGTGGTTCGCTTCTGCATCGTTGTCATAAGCCATGATGTTCAGGAAGTCGATCACGTTGAATGCACCGGTGTTGATCCCGTTGTTCCACTGATCATTTCCAATTACAGCGGCAGAAAGCAATTTACCTGCAGGCTTCAATCTGCTTGAAAGTTCTGACAGCAAAGCATTGAAGTTATTTGCGCTGGCGCCGGCGTTTGGATATTCCCAGTCCATGTCCACACCATCCAGGTTGTAAGTATTTACAATGTACATGGCATCGTTGACAAAACGAGTTCTGGAAGCTGCATTAGAAGCCAGGCTTTCAAATACCGGATCTAGTTCAGCACCATTGAATGACCATCCTCCGATGGCGATCAACACTTTTCCTCCTACAGCATGTGCTCTGCTCACGATCGTTTGCAATTTGGCTGGATTCTCCACGGCGTAAATAGAACCGTTAGATTGAGGAATGGCAAAAGAATAATTGATGTGAGTCAATTTATCATATTGAATAGCATTGGCATCTCCGGCCCAATAGGGGATATAACCCACTTTTCTTTGCGCTTGGGAGGCATAGCTACTGAGGAGTATAAGTAGACCAAACACAATCTTTAATGGTAAATGTGAAATCTTCATAACTTATTATTTATTGGTTATAACTAGTTAAAAAATAGGAGTCGCCTGCTGGATAAAGACAGATCTCTAGATCAAATATAATGTAATTATTTGGCTAAAAAATATAACACAGCAAATATTTGATTGAAATAGTTGTAAAAAATATGGGTTAAGTACTATTGTGATTGATGTCTAAGTGTAAAAAGTAGCGTATGAAATGCTCAAAGGGCGTTTTTGTATAGTGTTAAACACATTCCAGAAATAGCGAAAGCAGGTCAATGTCCTAATTTTGTCTCTTTCAAAAAATTATAGACGGGAGCAAAAAAAACAAAATTCGAGGGAAAGGGAACCTTCATTGTACTTTTGGAGCTTTAGTAACCGCAGTCAGACCTAATTTCACAATAATAGTTGCTGGTTCAGTGTTTGATAAATGAATGATGTATTTTTGAGGGATCTTTAAAAATCATAGTATGGCGAAGGAAGAGCAACCCATGTATCATAAACTGCAATCTGTGATTAGTAACATCGTAGATCAGGAGTATTTTAAGGAGGACGATCAATGGAAAGATATTAAAAAAATGCTCCAGAAGCCGGAATTTAGATTTTTGATCGGCCACTTACCCTGTATTATATCTATTTACAATTTGCAAAAAGGATATTATGAGTTCATTAGTGACAACATGAAATCCATCATGGGTTACGATCCGCGAATTTTTGAGGGACAAGATGGTGTGACTAGAATATTTGAACTCGTATTAAAGGATCATTTTGGTGAATTTATGGAGCCCATCATGAATGATATTTATTCTTACGTATTTCAACATGCTACTCCTGAAAATGGAAAAGATTTTCGTTTTACGGTTTGTGCTAAATTGAAAGCGCACAATGGTTTAATGCAATGGTATTTATTGGATACAAACATTTTGCAGGTGAATGCTGCAGGTCAGCCGATACGCAACATATTTACCATGACTAATATTCATAAGTTCAAAAAGGACGAGGTGATTTACTACGACGTATTAAAGCGCGATGAAAATGGAGTATACAGACCTGTTTTACAAAAGAGCATTTCTGAAGAAGGAACGATTCAACTCTTGACGGAGCGTGAATATGAAATTTTAGGTTTGATTAGTAAAGGATATACCAGTTTGCAAATTGCTGAGCATTTATTTATCAGTTTGTATACGGCGCAGACGCATCGCAGAAACATCAAGCGTAAGTTGCAATGCAGGAGCAACAGTGAAATGATCAACTATGCCGTAGCAAGAGGAATTGTTTAGTTTTACCCCGCCCAATTGGACCGGTCCAGGCTTCTATACTGTATGGCTTCCGCTACATGGGCTGTTTCTATGGTTGGACTTCCCTCCAGATCAGCAATTGTTCTGGATACTTTTAAAATTCTGTCGTAAGCCCTGGCAGAAAGCCCCAACCGCTCCATAGCAGTTTTCAATAATTTTTGCGCGGCACTGTTCAATTGACACACTTCCTTTACCATTGGCGAAGGCATCATGGCGTTGGAAAAAATTCCTATCCCTTTTTCGTTGTTAAACCGTTCGGCTTGTAATTCTCTGGCTTTGATGACACGGGCTCTGATGTCATGGCTGCTTTCAGAGCGGTCGGAAGAAGCAATTTCTTCAAACTTTACCGGTGTCACTTCTACATGCAGGTCGATGCGATCCAATAAAGGGCCGCTGATTTTATTCAGGTAACGCTGTACGACGCCCGGTCCGCAGACGCATTCTTTTTCCGGATGATTGTAGAATCCGCAGGGGCATGGGTTCATGCTGGCAATCAGCATAAAGTTAGCCGGGAACTCTACGGATATTTTGGCTCTGCTGATGGTTACTCTTCGTTCTTCCAGCGGTTGACGCATGACTTCCAGAACGGTGCGTTTAAATTCCGGCAGTTCATCCAGAAAGAGCACACCATTATGCGACAACGATATTTCTCCCGGCTGAGGAAAACCTCCGCCTCCTACTAAAGCCACGTCAGAAATGGTGTGGTGTGGTGATCGGTAAGGCCGCTCGGTAATTAAAGCATCTGTTCTTCCCAACTTGCCTGCTACGGAATGGATCTTGGTTGTTTCCAATGCTTCTTCCAAAGAAAGGGGAGGAAGAATGGTTGGAATTCGTTTAGCCAGCATGGTCTTCCCGGCACCGGGCGGTCCGATCATGATTACGTTATGACTTCCCGCGGCGGCAATCTCAAGTGCGCGTTTGATGTTTTCCTGTCCCTGTACATGAGCGAAATCTACGGAGTAGGCATTCAGCTCCTGGAAAAATAATTCACGTGTGTTAATTTTTACAGGTTCGATCTCGATGCGTTCTTCCAGGAAATCAATGGCTTCTATAACGGTGCTGATGCCGATCACCGCTATGCCTTGTACGATTCCCGCTTCGCGTTCATTTTCCTTTGGCAATAAAATATATTTAAATCCTTGTCTTTTGGCTTCTATTGCAATGGGAAGCATGCCTTTGACAGGACGTAGGTCTCCATTCAAGGATACTTCTCCCATGATGATGCATTCTTCCATCCGTGTGCTTTTCAATTGACCGGAAGCATAAAGTATGCTGAGTGTAATCGGAAGATCAAAGGCGGCCCCCTCTTTGCGCACATCCGCGGGTGCCAGGTTGACCACTACTTTTTGCCGGGGTAAAAAATAATCGTAGTGCTTGATCACTGATTCAATACGGTGTACGCTTTCTTTGACGGCGTTGTCAGGTAAACCGACAATGTAAATTTTGGTCCCTTGTACGATACTTGATTCAATGGAAACGGTAAATGCATTGACGCCATGAACAGCGCCTCCGTAGGTTTTTGCGAGCATAAAAAAAATAATAGTTAGTGGTTAGACGTTAGTCGTTAGTAAAAATGTAGTTGTTAATTCTTAATGGCGTTCAGCCAAAGATGAGTAAAGTAAAAAATGGTGTTTATAAAAAATTATTGTCAAAGGACAACATCAGCCACTAACGACTAGCGTCTAACCCCTAACAACTAGAAAGCTTTTTCAATCAAGCGCATGAAAATGTGAATTACTTTGATGTGTACTTCCTGGATACGATCTGCAAAGCCGGTATGAATGACGTTGACGCAGACATCAGAAAGTGGTTTTAATTTACCACCATCTTTTCCTGTCAGGCTGACTACTTTCATTCCTTTTTGTTTTGCCATTTTAGCGGCTTCGATTACGTTTTCGGAATTGCCGCTTGTGCTGATCGCTAATAATACATCACCAGGTTTCCCGACACCTTTTACAAACCTTGAAAAAATATGGTTGAAACCATAGTCGTTACCCGTGCATGTGATATAACCCGGTTCTGAAATGGCTATAGCTGCGAAAGGTTCTCTGTCTTCTCTGTATTTGCCGGTTAATTCTTCCGCGAAGTGCATCGCATCACAATGCGAACCGCCGTTGCCGCAGGAAATTAATTTCCCGCCGTTTTTCAAACTGTATACCATGACTTCCGCTGCAGCCTCTATAGCTTTCAGGTTGTTCTCATCGGAGAGAAATCTTTCCAGAACAGCTGAAGCTTCTTGCAGGTCGTGTTTAATGGTTGAAATAGGCATGGTATACAGTTTTTATAATTGAAATAGCATTCAGCAATTAATTTACTGAATCACTACCAAGATTCATCTTCAAAGTCACCTTCTTCTTCGTCATCTAAATCATCCAATGGATCTTCTAAATCATCCGCGTCTAATTCTTCTTCGTCAAAGTCTTTGATCTCATCCCAGTCTTCTACGTCTTCTTCGTCCCAGCCTTCTTCTTTGAAATCATCTGCGATGTCGTCTTCATCTTCATCGCCATCTTCGTCATCAGCACCAAGGTCTTCCTCTTCTTCGTCTGCTTCTTCCTCTTCCTCCGCCTTTCTTTTAGCTGATTCGATAAGTACTACATTCTCTACATCGATAAGAGAATTTTCTAACGTGATTTCTGATTCAGAAACCAACACATCTTGCATTTCGGTAACGTGTTTCATAAAGTGATGTATTAACGCTCAAAACTATATAAAAAACAGATTTGGTGTACTAAGGAAATAAAAAAATATTTAATTTTTATTTCCATGAACCCACAACAGTAATGCCGCCTTTGGTTGTTTGCCCTAAAGTAACATTAATCTTCGTGTCAAGAGGCAGGTATAAATCTACTCTTGAACCGAATTTTATGAATCCCAACTCCTCTGTCTGTACGGCTTTGTCAGATTCTTTGATGTACCAAACAATGCGTTTGGCAAGTGCTCCTGCAATTTGCCTTAAAAGCAATGATTTCCCGTCAGGACGTTCTACGACTACGGTTGTTCTTTCGTTATCGGTGCTGGCTTTGGGATGCCAGGCAACCAGGTAAAGTCCCGGGTGGTACTTGAAATATTTGACCACACCGCCGATGGGGAAACGATTCACATGTACGTTGACCGGTGACATAAAGATAGAGACTTGGAGTCTTTTCTCTTTATAATATTCGGGTTCGTATACTTCTTCAATCACCACCACTTTACCGTCGGCAGGCGCTATAATCAGATCCTCTCCGGTTACCCAGTTGCGTGACGGATGTCTGAAGAATTGAAGAACAGTAAGAAAGATCAATAAAGAAAAGCCTACAATGATGTAGCTTCCTGGTGAGCTTAAGAATAAAAAAGAAGCTGTTGTAACAGCGGATAAAGCAAGAAATAAAACCAGAAGTAAAATCCTGCCTTCCTTGTGAATTGTCATAGAATGAAATTAAATATAGACCGCAAATATAACTAAAACTTGCAATCAGTACACACCTCGTAATTTATATGTTTGCGCTACTTTATCAATAGCGACAATATAAGCTGCTGTTCTCAAAGGCACCCCGTATTCCTTAGAGATTTTATAGACATGATCGAAAGCTTCTTTCATGATCCGGTCGCTCCGTCTGTTCACTCGTTCCAGTGGCCACCTCATTCCCAGACGGTTTTGAACCCACTCAAAATAAGATACGGTTACTCCGCCTGCATTGGCTAAGATGTCTGGTACAACAGTGATTCCTTTCTCGTTGATGATTTCGTCTGCTTTGGCATTGGTAGGGCCATTTGCTCCTTCCACAATCAATTTGGCTTGTATTTGTGCTGCGTTAGCTAAAGTAATGACGTCTTCTTTAGCAGCCGGTACTAAGATACTGGCTTTACAAGTCAACAGATCATCGGGCTTGTCCATTTTATCGGCGTTGCTATATCCATCCAGGGTACCGTTATTTTCATCGCGGTATAAAATGGCGTCTTTAATGTCTATTCCGTTTTCATTCCAATAAGCACCGGAAATATCTGATATGCAAACAATTTTAATTCCTCTTTCAGCCAGTAATTTAGCGGTATTGGAACCGACATTTCCAAAACCTTGGACGGCACAAGTAGCTTTGTTAGGGTTCATGCGTAATTTCTGCATGGCGGCAAAGGTACTGACCATGATGCCGCGTCCAGTGGCTTCTGTTCTTCCGAGTGAGCCTCCCAATACCAGCGGTTTACCGGTCACTACGGCCAGGGTGGTCTGCCCTTTTGTTTTTGAAAATTCATCCATCAGCCAGGCCATTTCTGTGGCGCTGGTTCCCATATCGGGTGCTGGAATATCTTTGTCCGGACCGAAAATATCGGCCATGGACAAGGTATAAGACCGGGTTAAGCGTTCGATTTCTCCTTTCGACATGGCTCTGGGATCACAGGTGATCCCACCTTTTGCTCCGCCGTAAGGAATATCTACCACCGCACATTTCCAGGTCATCCAGGCAGCCAGTGCTTTGACTTCGTCCAGGCTGACACCCATGTCAAACCGTATACCTCCTTTGGAAGGACCCAATACGGTAGAGTGAATGACACGGTAGCCTTCAAATACTTTTACCTTGCCGTTGTCCATCGTGACAGGCAAGGATACAATCACCTGTTTAGCAGGATTTTTTAATACACTATAGGTTTCAGGATCAAGACCGAGGATCTGCGCGGCCCCATCAAAACGGGACATCATGGATTCCAGCGGATTTTCTTTTTCGTGTGATAAAGCGGATGGGATAGCCATAAGATCGTTTTTCTGAATTAAACGTTTTCTCTCTCGAAATGGTTAAGCAACGAATACTTTCAGATACAAGATTAAAAATGGAGACGCAATAAGCAAGCCATCGAAACGATCCAGGAAACCACCGTGGCCAGGTATCAGGTTACCGGAGTCTTTAACAGATAAGTTTCGCTTAAAAAGAGATTCCACCAAATCTCCGATGCTGCCAAAAACAATGATGATCAGGGAAAGTACGATCCAATCTTTCCACAACAAGGCGGGAAAAAAATGAGCGCACAACCACGTGATTCCCAAACTGAAAATCGCTCCGCCAATGCTTCCTTCCCACGTTTTTTTAGGGGAAACGCGTTCAAATAATTTATGCTTGCCAAAGGAAACTCCTCCGATATAACCTCCAATATCATTGGCCCACAACAAAAGCAGGATGCCCATGACAATGCCCTGGTCATAACTGCCACTGATGAAGGCCGTAGATGAAAATAAAGACAGGGGTAATGCAATGTATAGAAGACCCAAAAAGGTATTCGCGATCCTGTAAAAGGGATTATCATTGGTCTGGAATAATTCGATCAGGAAAAGTAGAAAGACAAAAGCGATCACACCGTAATAATACTTGGAAGGCAGGGTGTTATTTTGAATGAGGTAGTTGATGAGAAAAAGCAATACACCCGTGACTACGGCGAATAAGCGGTTGACATGCATCTTGGACTGGTGCAGGAGATGGAAGAATTCCATTAAAGAAATGCCGCAGATTAATCCGAACAATAAAAGAAAGGTCCATTCATTGTACAATACACCGGTGACTACCAGTGCTGCTCCGATCAAACCAAAGATAATGCGTAATGTCAGGTTACTCAGTTTATTCATGTCAATAAGCTACGTATAGAGGAGTGGGTATGCTGTGGTCTGCCTTATTGATCATACGATGCTTTCTTCTGTTGTTGACGAATGAATGTATAGTATAGAAAAAGGAAGACAACCTGAGCAACAATATATGCCATAAAAAAACGAATATCAAACGAAGTATTCTCCTGTTGTGCGCTATTCAATAACGATTCTTTATAAAAAGTTGAAATGAAAAGTGTCAGGGCATTATTGATAAAATGCATGGCAATAGGTACCCATAAACTATTGGTCCACAGGTAGCAATACCCAAATAAAACGCCCAGTAACATACGAGGGATAAAACCGAAAAATTGAAAATGAATAAAGCTGAAAATAAAACCACCGGCCCAAATTGCAAAGTGCTTGTTGTTGCCGATTTTAATCAATTCGTTCTGCAAAATGCCGCGAAAAACCAGTTCTTCTCCTACAGCAGGAATGATCGACACCACCACAAAAACCAGTAAGAAGGTAAGCGGGTCATTATAGGTGATCAAAATATCTGTCAGCACAGCCGCTATGTTTTCCTGTTGTTTCATGACCTCCTCTGTGGATTTAAGAAAATCAGGCAAAGACATGTTTTTATTAAACAGTGCACATTGTTCCATAAAGGGTAAGGAAACCAGGAGCAACGCCATGGAGGCCAGGATAAACAGTATTTCTTTAGGGACAGGCTGAAAGAGATCTGCTGGTGTTTCGCTGAACTTAAAATACTTCAGGTAAAGTAAAGGCAAGGCGATAAATCCTAACAACATGCCTAGTCCCTGCACACTGGCCAGGATAAGCTGAATATTGGGAATAAGGGCTAATTTTTCAGGATGTGTGGTAAAATCACTTGGAATTTGGATCAATTGCATCAATAAAATCTCCCCGGAAGCTTTCATGATTAGAAAAAATCCGGCCATGCGCAACAGGACTCCCAGAGAAAGTATTGTTTTAGAGAAGATTGTACTATTAAATGTATTCATGAAGTTGTAAATTTACCTTAATTAAAGAGATTATAAAATACTGTGGTAAGGATAGGCGACATAACATTTGAAAATTTCCCATTATTACTGGCTCCGATGGAAGATGTCAGCGACCCTCCGTTTAGGGCCGTCTGCAAAGAACAAGGCGCGGATATGATGTATACGGAATTTATCAATGCCGATGGCTTGATCCGTGAAGCAGATAAAAGCATGCAGAAACTGGATATTTACGATTACGAACGTCCAATCGGTATCCAGATTTTCGGCGATAAGATTGACGCCATGCGTGAAGCGGCGGCCATTGCAGAAGCTGCCCAACCGGAATTGGTAGATATCAATTACGGGTGTCCTGTAAAGAAAGTAGCCTGCAAAGGTGCGGGGGCCGGCATTTTACTGGACCTTCCTAAAATGCAAATGATGACTTCTGAAATCGTCAAACGCTGCACACTTCCCGTCACTGTCAAGACAAGATTAGGATGGGATCATGAAAACATCAAAATCATGGAAGTGGCCCAACGCCTGCAGGATGTAGGCATTCAGGCACTCACTATTCATGGACGTACGCGTGCGCAAATGTACAAGGGCGAAGCCGACTGGTCTCACATTGCACAGGTGAAAAACAGCGCCAATATCCATATTCCTATTTTCGGAAACGGTGATATTGACAGTCCGCAAAAAGCACTGGAATACAAAGATAAGTATGGAGTAGACGGCATCATGATCGGCCGTGCAGCCATTGGTTATCCTTGGATTTTTAAAGAGATCAAACATTATTTTAAAACCGGAGAAATATTGCCTCCTCCAGATATTTTTGAACGCGTCCGTGTATGCAAAAAGCACCTGGATTTTTCTGTACAATGGAAAGGCGACAAACAAGGCATCTTCGAGATGCGTACGCATTACTCCAATTATTTTAGAGGGATCTCCCATTTCAAACCGTTTAGAACCCGTCTAGTAGAAGCGGGCAGCTATACGGAAGTAGTAGAAATATTAGATGAAGTGGCCCGGACTTCGTTTGAAGTGTTGGCTTAATTCATAACATTCTCTTTTTCTTTCCTGTCTATTGAATTATCGTGTATTAAATATTGGTATGGCTATTTCTTTTGCTGTGGTAGCCATGGCCATGTTAACCGTTGTTTTGATTGATTATAATCCTCATTACGACTATCCTAAAGAGGAAGTAGATTTTTGCATGCACTATGCCCGTTACAAACAAGCGGATTCTATCGCATTCAGCATTGCTTCAAAAGATTCATTGAACTGGGAAAATCAAGAGTACTTGCTGAACATCCATTTTCAGATTCCGGAAGTGTGTGAATATGTAGTAGAACCCCGTTCTAAAAGAAGAAGAGCAAAAATTAAATACCTATACCGTGACGATCAAAGGATACTGAACTATTTTAAAACGCAAAGTCTTTCTTCACATCGGCCATTGAAAGCGCAGGGATCGTTGGGATTGGCTTCTTGTTATCTTCGACTCTCGCAATTGGACAGTGCCCACTATTACCTGTCTCAGGTTGGCAATCCTAATCTACCCGGCTATCATGCCAATCGGGGAGTATATCACCTCAAAAAAGAACAAACAGATTCTGCCGTCTATTTTTTTCAACAGGAAATTTCATTGAACGGAGCCAGCAAAATGGCTTACCGAAATTTAGCGGCGCACTATATCCGTAAAGGCAAGCAGGAAGAACTGGATAACCTGTTGAAAGATCCTGCTGCGTTTGAATTGCTTTCGACCACGCAACAGAAGTACATTCATTTTAAAAAATTAAATATACCTGCCTATTGGTTCACTGTATTAGCCGCGACTTTTTCTCATTGGAACATCTTTAGTTTTATCGGAGCGTTCTTAATCGCTTTTTTCTGGGTTTTCTATTTGTACAAAATCGATCTGTATGAACCAGAGAAAAAACGGTATGTGTTCCTGTGTTTTCTGATGGGTTGTTGCACGGTCCTGCCGACAGAAATGCTTTCAGACATGAACCATTATTGGTTTGATCAATACCTGAATGGACAAACCGGACATGATTTTATGTATTCAGTGTTCGGAATTGGTTTGATTGAAGAGTTTTCCAAGACCATCCCCTTTTTAATCATGGTGTATATTTTAAAACAAGCCAATGAACCTTATGATTACATTAAGTATGCTTGTCTGTCTGCGATTGGATTTGCTTTCGTAGAAAATATTTTATACATCGATAGCTATGGATTGAATATCTTGCATGGTCGCATGACGTTGGCTGCTTTTGGCCATATATTCTTTTCCTCTATTGTGGGTTATGTGTTGGCATTGAATCATTACCGCTGGAAAATGCCCTGGCTATTGGCGTTGGCACTGGGATTGCTGATCGCGTCATTTGCACATGGATTTTATGACTTCTGGTTTATCAATCGGGCGGCAAATGGCTTTGCCATCTTCTCTTATGTGCTGATCATGTTAGCTATTTTTATTTTCCATGGCTTTATCAATAGCGCATTGAACAATTCTGATTTTTTTGATCGGAATAAAAAATTTGATAACGTTTATTATTCTACGCTTCTCATCACCGGAAGCTCTTTTGTGTATGCCTACGAGTACATGAGTTCTTTTCTACTTTATGGCTTTGATTACGGATTAGATAATGTATACAAAATGATTTCTTATTCTGTATGTATATACGCCGCCTTGTTTCTGGTAGTCATAAACCGTGTCATCATCGTTCCTAAAAACTGGTTAAGTGTTTTCCATTTGTTTTACCATCCTAAAAACAGATTGGACGGAGAATTAAAAAAAGGAGTGCATTGCCGATTAAAAAAATTCTCTGCTAATTTTTATCAGGAGCGTATGCTTCCCGCTTCGGGCGAAATTGTTGACATCACCAATGAAAAGGAAAGAAAGTATTATCTGGTTCGTTTGCTGGAACCGTCTTCTATAGACCTCCCTGTGAAAGACCATTTGGTATTCCGTTTAAAAGAGAAAATGGATACAGGCGATAATCTTGCGGCGCTCTACCTTCTTCCGGAACAAGCGTTATTATCCAGTAGAAAGTTTGCCAATAAAAAAATGATTTTTTGTGGCTGGGTAAAACTGGAAATAGAAGATCCGGTGTAGGTTTCTATTGTTTAGTATTGACATCTATCTCGATCTATACCTAGATGCATCAGGCAAAACAGATCTGTAATAACAGTTAGGTAATTTGCTCATCCTGATTTACAGGGTGGTTTCACCTGCTGCTTATGGTCTAATCTATCGGTTGCACGCCCTCTTCAGAAACTTCCTGCTGAAATATTTTTTGTAGGTAAGCGAGCAATTCAGGATGCTTCTTTTTGAATTCAGAAGGCGCAACAAAAAAGTATTCGCTGGCTACAGCTAAAAATTCTGCATCGCTGGTTAAGGCATAAGGAGAAATATCAGAAGAGCCGGTTTTGATTTTTCGAATTTCTTTTTTCATTTCATCAATCCAAGGTGTGATGAATTTTCTATCCATCAGGTGTTCGGGAATGCCATCCACCACACCGTCTGTCTTGTCCAGTAAATGCGTGAACTCATGGATACCGACATTGTGATGTCGCTTTTTACTTTTAAAACCACTGATCAAATCCGGTTTAGACAACATCACCACCTGACTTAAAGGACCAGAGCCTACCATACCGGAGATGCGGTCTTGTTTCATTTCTCTGTTGGGATGCAAAAAACTGTCGTTAAAGGTATTGCTGTACAACAAGACTTCCCGGATCATCGGGTAGTTGTACTCCTCAAAAGCAAAAGCTGGAATCACAGCAGAAGCAGCTACCAATACTTTGGTATGTTTGTCCGCTTCTACATCTACGCCGGTTATTTTCTTTTCACTGAGAAAAAGATGAACACGCTTTTCAAATGACTCTTTTTCGTCTTCCGGAAGTTGTTCGTAGTAATCTACTTCTTTTAAAAGAATGTCTCTGTAACTCTCAGTCATTGCTGGAGTAGCTTCTGGTGTGGACTTGGATCTTTTAATGTAATACAGTAGACCAAAGAAAATCAGAGCAAGGATAATAAGGTAAATCATAGTGAGATCGTATTAAGATGAAAGGCTCTCAGTTATTTTTCAAATGGGATACTAATATTAGCTATTGCTGCTCGCTGTGGACTTTCCGCTTCTATCCCTCACGCAAGATGTTACTAATTC
>Ga0247813_10001301_pt1 | contig 19337 bp, 21 predicted proteins | sample UWRJL169409C1_FD_180719 | JGI IMG/M metagenome (GOLD analysis project Ga0247813, IMG submission 180719) | Plant litter microbial communities from Arlington Agricultural Research Station in Wisconsin, United States - UWRJ-L169-409C-1 | ecosystem: Environmental > Terrestrial > Plant litter >... | reverse complement strand
CATGTGGGCCCTCTAGCGCGCCAACACCACACCGTCATCCCGGGCTCACTCGTCGCCGTAGACCGCAACCTGCCGCCTGCCGCTAGCATCCACCCGCCCGCGGTTCATCCCCGGCGTCGTGAACAGCCACGCCGCATCACCCCCAGCACCCGCGACGATCACCCCGCCGGTCCCGCCAAGACCCGTCACCTCGGCCATCACCGCGGCAGCAGCGGTACAAACATCCTCACCAAGCAGCTTCACCCGCGCCGCGATCGCATGGCCGACGCCGACCCGCAGGAAGAACTCGCCCGACCCCGTGCACGACACTGCGCAAGCCTCGTCGGCCCAGGTCCCCGCACCGATCACCGGCGAATCGCCGATCCGGCCCCAGCGCTTGCCGGTCACGCCACCGGTCGAGGTCGCAGCGGCAACGTGCCCGGCGGCGTCGCAGGCGACCGCGCCGACCGTGCCGTATTTCATGTCGACGTCGAACGTATCGCCGCTCGCCTGCAGTTCGGCGAATTGCCGGCGGCGTTCGTCGGTCGCGAACCAGTCTTCGCCCGCCTGTTCGACGCCCTTTTCCAGCGAAAACGCGTCGGCGCCTTCGCCGGCGAGCAGCACGTGGCGGCCATCGTCCATCACTGCGCGCGCCAGCCCGACCGGGTTGCGCGTGGCGCTGACCTGCGCGACCGCACCCGCCGCCCGCGTGCGGCCGTCCATGATCGCCGCATCCAGTTCGATCGTCCCCTCATGCGTGAACACAGCGCCGCGCCCCGAATTGAAATGCGGATCGTCCTCCAGTACGCGCACCGCCGCCTCGACCGCGTCCAGCGCAGTCCCGCCCCCAACCAGCACCGCCGACCCGGCATCGAGCGCCCGGCCCAGCCCGGCGCGCGCGCCCGCATGCTGCTCGGGGGTCAGCATCTCGGGCGTCAGGCGCCCGGCGCCGCCGTGGATCATCAACGTCCAGGTCATTACAATCCTCTCAAACGATGGCGGGCGTGCGGCGCAGGTGACGGCGCAACCCGATCAGCGGGCGCAGCAGCGGCACCCGGCGCCCCACGCGGTAGAATAGCGTGCAGCCGATCACCGTCGCGACCAAAATGATCGCGAACTCGGCCCATCCGGGCAGCCCCAGGCCAAGCAGTGCGTACATCGCCAGCACGATGATCGTCTGGTGGACGATGTAGAAGGGGAACACCGCCTCGGTCAGCATCGGCCGCAGCCTGTGGTCGCGGTTCCAATAGCGCTCGGCGATACCGATCAGCGCGATGATCGCGCCCCATTGCTCGCAGGCGTGCGCGACGCCGTAGGGCGCATAGGCCCAGCGCGGCGGCCCCGCATCGCCCGGCCAATAGAGTTCGACGCCAATCACCGCGGCATAGCCCAGCACCGCCACCACCGCCGCCAGCTTCCACCACCGCGCGATCGCCGCCATCGCCGGTTCCGACCGCGCTAGGCCGAAGCCGAACAGGAAAGCGGGCAGATAGGTGACGTGCGCGATCCAGTCGCCGAACAGCGCCTGGCTCTCGCCGACCATGCGGAACCACCAGCCATGCACGAACACCAGCCACGCGAGCGGCAGCCCCAGCACCGCCCAGCCGCCGAACACCCGGTCGAACGCGCGCTGCAGCCACGGCCCCCGGACGATCACGACCCCGATCGCCAACACGACCGTATAGACCCACAGATACACGACGAACCAAAGGTGGTTCCACGCCGGCATCGCGATCCCGCCAAGCGTGCCGAACCGGAAATAATCGCGCGTCCAGAACGTCAGATAGTCCGCGGTATAGCCATGCTTGGTGACCAGCTCGACCCAGGGCTGCGGCGGCACGATCACCGCGATCCCGAACACCAGCGGCACCAGCAACCGGTAACAGCGATTGGCGAAGAACGGGCCGACGCCGCGCGACCGGGCGAGCAGCGCGCGACTCGCATAGCCCGACACCACGAACAACAACGTCAGCCGCCACGCATTGGTCGCGAGCATCGGCAGCGTCGCCCAGTCGGCGACATGGCCCGACTTCACGTGGAAATTCCACGGCACGAAGACCATGCCGACATGATAGACGATCAGCAGCGCGAACGCGCCGATGCGCAGCCAGTCCATGCCGAAATGCCGGGTCATCGCGCGGCCCTACGGGGCGGGGGGCGCCGCCGCAAGCGCGGGCGCCGGGCCCGCCGACGTTACGACTTCATGCGCGGTACGCCCATGAAGTCGCGCTTGCCGAGCGGCATGCCGCGGGCGCGCAGGATCGCGTAGGCCGTGGTCGCGTGGAAATAGAAGTTGGGCTGCGAGAACGACAGCAGGAAGTTCGCACCGGTGAACGGCATCACCAGGGTGCCGAACTGAAACGAGGTGTCGGCATCGGCGAGCAGATCCAACTCGGCCCGGTCGATCGCCTCCAGGGTCGCGATGGCATCGCGCAGGACGGTGTGGAGTCCGGCGAAATCGGTCGGCCAGGGCGACCGGTCGGGCGAAAAGCTGCCGCCGCGGACACCGTCGATGCCGCCCACCGAATGCGCCGCACACGCCTTCAGCTGATAGCCGAACGGCAGCATGTCATCCGCGAGCCGCGCATCGATCAGGGCTTCGGGGGGGATGCCCTGTTCGGTGGCGAACGCCTCGGCCTTGTCGAGCAACGCATCGAGCGCGCGGAGGATCTGCAGGTTCGAGGGGATCGTCGCGTCGTAGAGGGACAGGGTCATCGCATCGGCTCCGATTGGGCTTCAAGTGGCGCCGCTATGGGCGACTTGGAGGGCCCCCGCCAGCGATGTTCCGTTCGTCGCCCGCAGTCGCTATATGAGGGGCGAACTCCCGAGGAATCCTCATGTCCCTTCGTCCCTGGCGCGATATCACCCGCCGCAAGAGCCGCCAGATCATGGTCGGCAACGTCCCCGTCGGCGGCGACGCACCGGTCACCGTGCAGACGATGACCAACACGCCGACCGACGACGTGAAGGCGACGGTCGACCAGATCCGCCGCTGCGAAGAGGCGGGCGTCGACATCATCCGTGTGTCGTGCCCCGACGTCGAGAGCACCGCCGCGCTGAAACAGATCGTCCGCGCGAGCCGCGTGCCGATCGTCGCCGACATCCATTTCCACTACAAGCGCGCATTGGAAGCCGCCGACGCGGGCGCCGCCTGCCTGCGTATCAACCCGGGCAATATCGGTTCGGCGTCCCGCGTGAAGGAAGTCGTCGATGCCGCCAAGGCGAACGGCTGCGCGATCCGCATCGGCGTCAACGGCGGCAGCCTGGAACGGCATCTGCTCGAGAAATACGGCGAGCCATGCCCCGACGCGCTGGTCGAATCGGCGATGGATCACATCAAGCTGTTGCAGGACCACGACTTCCACGAGTTCAAGGTCGCGGTGAAGGCGTCCGACCTGTTCCTCGCGGTCGCGGCCTACCAGCAACTCGCCGAACAGGTCGATTGCCCGCTGCACTTGGGCATTACCGAGGCGGGCGGGTTCGTCGGCGGCACCGTCAAGTCGGCGATCGGCATGGGCAGCCTGCTCTGGTACGGCATCGGCGACACCATCCGCGTCTCGTTGTCGGCCGAGCCCGAGGACGAGGTCCGCGTCGGCTTCGAGATCCTGAAGGCGCTCGGCATCCGCAACCGCGGCGTCCGCGTCGTCTCGTGCCCCAGCTGCGCGCGCCAGGGCTTCGACGTGATCCGCACCGTCCAGGCGCTCGAGGAACGCCTCCAGCACATCCGCACGCCGATGAGCCTCAGCGTGCTCGGCTGCGTCGTCAACGGCCCCGGCGAAGCGCGCGAGACCGACATCGGCATCACCGGCGGCGGCGCCGGCAAGCACATGGTCTATCTGGCGGGCGTCACCGACCACCACATCGCCGACGCCGGCATGGTCGACCACATCGTCCGCCTGGTCGAAGCGAAAGCCGCCGAGATCGAAGCCGCGGATGCCACCAAGCTGGCCGCAGTCGCCGCCTGATCAGTCCCCGGTCCGCACCTGCCGCGCGCGGACCGAGGCTCGCACCAGCACCGCGGTCGACAGCAATATCCCCGACACCAGCGCGCCGACCGACAGGATCCCGCCGCTGGTGATTTTGACCGAAGCGACCATTTTCGCGCGTTGCCCGATCCGGAACGACGCCCGCGCGCGGTGGATCGCGGGGGTTTGCAGGGGGGCGGGGATCAGTTGGTTCGTCATGGTCATTCAACCTCCGGTTTCGTCGCAGCTCGGTGTTCGGGTAGCACGAATGTCCGGTAGTGGTGGGGAGCGGAACGGCAGCTTTCGGGAAGGCGGGTTGCAATAGCCGAAATTACGGGCTCCAGCTTTTCCCAAAAAGGATCGAATTTCGGGAAAGGCGTCGTTAGCCGGCCAAAATCTCGAACTTCGGCGCGTAGGTGATGGGAAAATTCACGGATCGGGCAATGAAGCAGTAGCGGTGAACGTGGTGGTGTATCGCTTCGGCTTGCTCAACGTCAGTGCCGTCAGCGACTACGATCGTCGGCCGCAAGGTGGCACGGAGAAATTGCCCCGACCCATCGGGATGAACCTCGCCTACGCCAAGCGGATCGTCGGTATAACGATGGACGACAATCTTGGCGCTACTCGCGAGGTGTAGATACCAAAGCATATGACACGCCGACAGTGAGGCCAAAAGGAGGTCTTCAGGATTTGGCAGGGTCGGATCGCCCCCAAGGAGGGGATCGTTCGAACAGTGGATGGCCGGCTTGTTTGGCGTCACTACGTCCCATGTGCGATCGTAGCCACGATAGGTCCGGGTGCCGTCGCCGCGATTGCCGGTCCAGTCGATACGACAGACGTATTCGTGTTCTTTCGCCAAGGCGCTTCCCCCACTGCCAGCTACAATCGTGTCGGCGGGGCGAATAGCACGACTTTCCCGAAAACGAACCCATAGCGGGACAGTCGCCCAGGAGACCGCGACAACGGTCGTCCGGGGCACCTGCTTTCCCAAAATCTGTTCCTGATAGTTCTTTCCCAAAATGGCATCTCGGAGACGGAGAAACGGGAAAGATCGCGCTTAACGAATAGCTGCTTTCGGGAGTGCAGGTCGCCAGCCTGAATGACCGGGTTTGGGCGTTAGCGGACGTTCGGTCGATCGCCGCCTCGAGTGTCGCATTGTGGCGCGAGATAGCCTGTTCGGTGTCGGACTGGCAGATGCGATAGCGGACAGTACGAAAGATTGCCGTCCGTTCCGAACAGATATGGCGCAACGGAAGCTAGAAGGTTCGCACGATTCCAAGACGCATGGATAGTGAACACCGGCCCTCGCGCCGCATTTTCCGTACGATGATCACAACGCCTTGCCGAAGACAGATCCAGTGGTGCAGATGCGGCCGTGAGGGTGACTATGCTGACTGACCGCGACCACGTGAAGCTTGAACGGCTGACGTTCTTTTCAGACGCCGTATTCGCCATTGCGATGACGCTGCTGGTGATCGAAGTCCGTTTGCCGGAGCTGCACGCCGCGACGGATCAGGCGCTCGCACAAGCGTTGATGGACCTGCTGCCGAACTATATCGGCTTCATCATCAGCTTCCTGGTTATCGGCCGATTCTGGACTGGCCACCATCGCCTGATGTCGATGATCGACGTGGCCGATCCCGCGCTGGTGCGTGCCAACCTGCTGCTGCTGATGGCGATCGCCTTCATGCCGTTTCCGACCGCGGTGTTGAGCGACCACTCGTTGTTGCGGGTCGCGATCGGCTTCTACACGGCGTATCTGATGCTGGTCGGCCTCGCCAACATGCGGGTCATCAAGGTCGCGCTACGTAACCTGTCCAGGAACGATCCCCAGGCGGTCGAGGATGCCCGTCAACTGCGCCACTCGATGTGGTCCCCGATCGCGATCGCTGGCGCGGGCTTTGCAGCGGGCATGGTGTCACCCGCCGCGGGTCTTGTCGCCATGATCGTGGCGACGCCGTTCGTCTTTCTGCTGCTGACCTGGCTCGGCAACCGGCACCGCAAGCCCGTGCCGGCGGATCCGGCGTGATGGCATCCGCCACTCACACCGCAGTGGATCGCGTTGCGCCTGTAAGCGTGCAACGCATGGACCGGATCCTGTCGATCGGCGCGGTGCTCCTTTTCGCCGCGGCCGTTACCGCGATCGCGCGGGGCCATGACCAGTGGTGGATGGTTCCGCGCCTGATCTGGTTTCATCTCGCAACGATTCTCATCGCGACCGCACTCACGCCGGTCATGCTGCTGCGCAGACGCGGCGACCGTCGTCACCGGACGATCGGCAAGCTGTGGATCGGCGCGATGCTGGCAACCGCGGTCACCTCGCTATTTATTCACGCCTCGGGCTCCGGCCGGTTCAGCATCATTCATCTGCTGTCGCTATGGACGCTCGTCCAGGTGCCTCTAATCTGGTGGACGGCGCGGCACCACGACGTCGCCCGCCATCGCCGCGCCGTACACGGCATGGTAATCGGCGCGCTGCTTGTCGCTGGCTTTTTCACCTTCCCGTTCCATCGGCTGCTTGGCACTTGGTTGTTCGGGTAAGCGACGCATGAACGAACATGCGTTTGCGGAAGCCGGGACGGCCAGACGAGAATCGGTGAATGGGCGCCAACCGAAATTTGGTGCTGTCCTACACGCCTGCATCTCGGCAGAGCGAGGTCATGACCATGCGCGTATTCTCGTCTCCGCAGTACCGCCGGCCGGTGCGGGAAGGGCGTTTTGAGGGGGACGTAGCGTGAACTTCCTCAACTTCCGACCCGCATCTGCCGCCGAATCGAGCCCCGCATGACCCGTCCCGCCACAGCATTCGCCGTCGCCGCGGTCGGCATCGCCAGCTATTCGGCGATGGATGCGCTGGTGAAGGGGCTGGCGATCGCGCACGGCGCATACAGCGCGGTGTTGTGGCGGTCGGTCGCGGGCGTCGTGCTGCTGGCGCCGGTGTTCGTCGCGCGGCGCACGCGGTTTCCCGGGCGTCAGGCGATGATGCTGCACGCCGCGCGCGGCACGGTCGGCGGCGCGTCGGTGCTGCTGTTCTTCTGGGGGCTGGTGCGCGTGCCGATGGCGCAGGGCGTCGCGCTCACCTTTCTCGCGCCGCTGATCGCGCTGTACCTCGCCGCGGTGCTGCTCGGCGAGACGATCGCACGCGGCGCGATCCTCGGCTCGCTCGTCGCCAGTCTCGGCGTGCTGGCGATCGCCGGCGGCCAGGTCCAGGCGCAGGCGTCAACCGACGCGGTGCTCGGTTCGGTCGCGATCGTCGTCGCGTCGATCCTCTATGCCGGCAGCCTGATCCTGTTGCGGCGCCAGGCGCAGGTCGCCGACCCGCTGGAGGTCGCGCTGTTCACCAGCATCGTCCTGTCCGTGCTGCTGCTGATCGGCGCACCGTGGTTCGCGGTGGTTCCTCCGGTCGCGCGCTTGCCGGAAGTCTTCGCGACGGCGGCGCTTGGGTCGGTATCGGCGGTGCTGCTCGCCTGGGCTTACGGCCGGGCGGAGGCGCAGGTGCTGGCGCCGGTCGAATATACCGCGTTCGTCTGGTCGGCGATCCTCGGCTGGCTGGTGTTCGGCGAGCATGTGTCGGCGTGGACGGCCGGCGGCGCGCTGCTGATCATCACCGGCTCGCTGGTCGCCGTGCGCGGCAAACCCGTCATTCCGCAGACCGAGGCCGCAGCATGATCCGACCCGCGACCCCCGCCGACGTACCCACGATCCTCCGCTTCGTGCGCGAACTCGCCGCGTTCGAACGCGAGCCCGACGCGGTCGAGGCGACCGAGGCGATGCTGGCGGATGCCCTGTTCGGGCCCACACCCGCGGCTGAGGCTATCATCGCCGACGGCGCGGACGGTCCGCTCGGCTTCGCGCTGTTCTTCCACAATTTCTCCACGTGGAAGGGCCGCCGCGGACTGTATCTCGAGGATCTGTACGTTACGCCGGACGCACGCGGGCAGGGCGTCGGCGCGGCGCTGCTGCGGCATCTGGCAGGGCTGGCGCTAGACCGCGGCTGCGCGCGGTTCGAATGGTCGGTCCTCGACTGGAACGAAGGCGCGCTGCGCTTCTACCGCACACTCGGCGCGGTGGGGCAGGAGGAATGGACCGTGCAACGCGTCGACGGCGACGCGCTGACGAGGCTGGCAGGGAGGTAGGCCGCCTTTCCCGTCATCCCAGCGAAGGCTGGGATCTCATGCGGCAAGGTCGGGGCAGGAGCCGCAGGAGACCCCAGCCTTCGCTGGGGTGACGGATGATCGAGCGGGAGCGCGCAGAAACGCAGTCTCACTCTTTCACATCGATGTTCATCGCGATCGAGATGCGATCGCCGGTGCCGGCATGCGGCCTTACGCCGTGGCGCAACCAGGCCGGAAACAGCACCAGGTCGCCGGCGGCGGTCGGCATGCGGTGCTCGACCGGCTGCGGCTGCCCGTCGATCCCGCGCATCCGGAACCCCGGCATCCGCATGAACGGAACCGGAAAGCGCGGATCCTCGAAGAACAGTTCGCCACCCTCGCTTCCGGGCGTGCCCATATCGACGTAATAGACCGCCGCCCACAGCACGCCGGGATGCGCGTGGCTCATGTTAAGCGCGCCGGGTGGCGAGACGTTCGCCCACATTTTCACGGTCCAGTCGAGCGCGTTCGCATCGCGACCGTCGAAATGCGAGCAACGCTTGGCCATCCGGACCGCGGTGTCGGCAAGCGCGGCGGCGGCGTGGCCGCCCCAGTCGAGCATGTCGGTCGCCGAATGCCAGCCGCCGATGTTCGATCGGGCGAGGCTCGGCACCGCGGCATGTCGAGTCCGGATCGCCTCGCCAAGCGCGGCGGTCAGCGTGTCCGCCTCCGCCAGCCGCCCGTGCAGGATCGGCGTCTCGAACAGCCCGACCTGTTCCGCGCGAACGCGGATGCCGTCGAACGGTCGAGACGCCGTCACCGGATCAGCGTCCGGCCATCTCGTCGTTGTTCATCGGCTCGTCGCCCTTGGCCTTTTCGGCGTTGTAGCGCTCGATCGCCTCGATCGTGACGCGCTTGGCTTCCTCGGCGTCGCCCCACTTGCCGACGCGGACCCACTTCGTCTTCTCGAGGTCCTTATAGTGGGTGAAGAAATGCTCGATCTGCTCGAACACGATTTCCGGCATGTCGCCGCGCTCGCCGATGTTGGCGTAGTAGGGGAACACCGCGTCGACGGGCACGCAGACGAGCTTCTCGTCGCCGCCGGCCTCGTCTTCCAGGTTCAGCACCGCGATCGGCCGTGCACGGACGACGCAGCCCGGGATGAACGGCGAGCGTGCGATGACGAGCGCGTCGAGCGGATCGCCGTCCGGGCTGAGCGTGTGCGGGACAAAGCCGTAGTTGGCGGGGTAGCGCATCGGCGTGTGCAGGATGCGGTCGACGAACAGCGCGCCGGATGCCTTGTCGAACTCGTACTTGACGGGCTCGCCGCCGGTCGGAACCTCGATGATGACGTTCAGGTCTTCGGGCGGGTTCTTGCCCGTCGGGATCAGGTCGATACGCATGGAAAGTCCTTTACGTGTGACGGTGCCGGCGCGCTTGCGTGGAAGCGGCCGGCACCGAGAGAAATGAGATCAGCGCGCCGTCAGCAGCCGGTCGAGCCCGCCTTCGCCCGTACCGACCTTCTGCAGGTGCGGATAGCGTGCGCCGTCGTGGTAATCGACCATGATATCGCGAACCCGCTCGTTGTTTTTTACAGTAAGACGGATTGGATCCTTGCTACCCTTGGCTGCGACGATCGCCGCCTTGATGCGGTCGCTGCTATAGGTCTCGCCGTTGACCGCGACGATCTCGGTGCCGACGTCCAGCCCGGCCTTGAACGCCGCGCTGTTCCAGATCGACGCGGTGACCACGCCGTCCTTGTTGATCACCAGCCCGATCGAATACGACACGTCGGTGCCGCGGGTCTTCTCCGCCTGCTTCATGATCGGCGAGATCTCGGGCGTGTAGACCAGCTTGTAGCCGTTCATCGCGAAGCCGTTGATCGGCGCCGGCTTGCCCGTCTCGGTCAACCGCGTGTCGAGGAACGTCGCCCAGTCGAATGGGACGATGCCATTCAGCGTCTTGGCGACGTCGGCGAAGGTGTAGGTCAGCTCGCCATAGTCGCCGTCGCGCACGCCGAAGAAGGCTTTCGCGAAATCGTCGATCGACTTGGTCCCGCCGGACTTCTGGCGGAGCATCGCATCGACCTCCATCCAGACCATCAGGCCCTCGTTGTAGTAATCCTCGCTACGCTGCCAGCTGGTCCAGCCCTTCGGCTTGCGCGCCGAAATCACCGGATCGTTGGTCGTGTCGATCAGCGGGCGCCACTGGCGGCCGGGCGCGGTATCGTAGTTGCCGAGGATCGAGGCATAGCCATCGAGCGTGTCCTGCTTGCTGACCAGCCCCGAGCGCGCCTGCAGCACATAGCCCCAGAACTGAGTCTGGCCCTCATACACCCACAGCAGCGAATCGCGCATCGGCGTGCGGAAGTCGGGCGTCCACAGGTCGGCACCGCGGCGGAACTTGCCGTCCCAGCTGTGCGTGTATTCGTGCGGCAACAGGTTCCGCGCGGCGGGGCTCGTGTCCCACTCGGTGAAATACCCGGGCTTCACGCCGTTTTCGGAACTGCGGTGATGCTCCAGGCCGATGCCACCCAGCTGGTCAGTGATCGACAGCAGGAACTCGTAATGGTCGTAATGCTGCGCGCCGAACGTCTTCACCGCCTGGTCGACGAGCCGCTTGTGCGCATCGATCTGCGTCGGGGTGGCGGCGAGCTGGTCGGGGCTGTCCGCGAAGACGTTCAGGTCGACCTTGGGGGAGAGTGGCCAGACCTTGCCGTACTTGCCCGCCAGCGTCGGCGAATCGACCAGGATCTCGTAGTTGGTGGTGTCGTAGCTGTAGGTGGATCCCGACACCTTCGCCGGCACCGCCCCCGCCGCGGTCCAGCCGGCCGGATAGGTGACGGTCATCTTGATCGGGATTTGCCGCGTGAAATAGCCGGCCGGGTACAGGCTGACGAGGTTCGGCTCCAGGCTGACCATCGTCGGCGTCATCATGATGCGACCCTGGTCGCCCTTGGTCGCGGAGATGAACTGGAACTCGGCGACCAGCGTCTTCGCACCCGCGGGCACGTCGACATGGAAGGCGAAGACGTCGACCGGATCGCGCGTCCAGGGCACGATCTTGCCGTTCGCGCGGATCACCAGCCCGGCGAGCTTCTCGATCTCGCCACGGGGGCTATGCGCGCCGGGCAGCCATTTCGGGAACAGCAGCGCCATCGGCCCGGACTTGGCGACCGGGATCGTCTCGCGCACCTTGAAGATCGCGCGCTCGGTATCGGTCGCATCGACGTCGAGCAGCAGCGTGCCGGGATAGGGCGTGTCGGCGGGCTCGGGAATGGTGTCGACGAACGGCACCGGCTGCGGCGCGGTATTGCCCGCGGGAACCTGCGCGAAAACGGGAGCGGCCATAGTGGCGGCAGGCGCGAGCAGGGTCGCGGTAACGAGTTTGCGGATCAAGAAAACAGGCCTTTCGGCAGAGGGAGGACGCGGGGGTGTAAGCGCGCGGGCAGGGGGGCGTCCAGCCCTGTGGCCCTCCTGTTCTTCGTCGGGATGACGGTGGCTCTCAACCACTCCCCAGCACGTTGATCGTGAACGCCAGCACGCCGATGTTGAACACGAACGCCGCCATGCACTGGCCGAGTGCGGCCTTGCGCACCCGGCGCGAGGTGATCTCGACGTCAGAGGTCTGGAACGTCATTCCCAACGTGAAGGCGAAATAGGCGAAGTCCCAATAATCGGGCTCGTCGCAGCTTGGGAAGTCGATGCCCTTGGCGTCCTCCCCGGCGGGATCGTCGACATAATAGAGATGCGCATAGTGCAGCGTGTAGATCATGTTCGAGAACAGCCACGCGAGCGCCAGCGTCGCGATCGTCAGCGCGATGGCGATCGCATCGTTCTTGCCCTGCAACTCCTTTGCCACCGCGACCAGGATGACCAGCATGATCGTGCCGCTGAACCCGAGCAGCACCGCGCGGTTGGCATCGTTCTCCTCCGCGGCGCGCCGCATCCGTGCCGCGGTGGCGTTGCGGAACAGCGTCGAGACCGCGATCAGGAAAACGATCGCGGCGACGTCGAACGCCGCCATCGTGCCGCGGCCCAGCCCGAACTGTGGGATCAGCGCGACCAGCCCGACCGCGAACATCAGCACGAACAGGATGAAGCGCGGCGGGGCGACGCGCTTGCCCATGGATTGATAGAGGCTGGCCATGGCAGAGGTGCTAGCGCTTCCCGGCGGTGACGCCTAGATACCCGGCCGATATGGCCAAACCCGAGACACCCCGCCGCGTTCGCGGAACCCAGGACATTTTCGGCGACGAACAGCGCCGCTTCGCGCATGTCCTGTCGACCTTCGAGCGCGTCCGAGCGCTCTATTGCTTCCAGCGCATCGATATCCCGGTGTTCGAATCGACCTCGGTGTTCGCCCGCTCGCTCGGCGAGACCACCGACGTGGTGTCGAAGGAAATGTACACCTTCGAGGATCGCGGCGGCGACTCGCTGACGCTCCGCCCCGAATTCACCGCCGGCATCGCGCGCGCCTATCTGACCGAGGGCTGGCAGCAATATGCGCCGCTCAAGTTGACGACCAGCGGCCCGGTGTTCCGCTACGAGCGCCCGCAAAAGGGCCGGTTCCGCCAGTTCCACCAGATCGACGCCGAAGTGATCGGCGCACCCGAACCGGCGGCGGACGTCGAACTGCTGGTGCTCGCCGACCAGCTGCTGCGCGAACTCGGCATTTCGGACGGCGTCACGCTGCAGCTCAACACGCTGGGCGACGCCGAGACCCGCGACGCCTGGCGCGCGGCGTTGGTCGCGCATTTCGAGGCGCATCGTGGCGACCTGTCGGAAGACAGTCTCACCCGCCTCGAAAAGAACCCGATGCGCATCCTCGACTCGAAGGACCCGCGCGACCGCCCGATCGCCGACAGCGCCCCCGACATCGACGCGTATCTGACCCCCGAAGCCCGCGCGTTCTTCGACGCGGTGACAGCGGGGCTCGATGCGGCCGGCGTCGCTTGGGAACGCAACGCCCGCCTGGTGCGCGGTCTCGACTACTACCGCCACACCGCATTCGAGTTCGTCACCGACCGCTTGGGTGCGCAAGGCACCGTGCTCGCCGGCGGGCGCTATGATGGGCTGATCGGCAGTCTTGGCGGGCCCGAGACGGCAGGCGTCGGCTGGGCGGCGGGCGTCGAGCGGCTTGCGATGCTGCTTGAGGAGCCGGTGGCCGCAGGGATCGACGCGGTCGTCGTGCCGATGGGCGCCGCAGCGGAAGCGCGCGCGATCGGTCTCGTCGCGGATTTGCGCCGCGCCGGCGTCGCCGTAGAAATGGCGTACAAGGGCAAGATGAAAGCGCGCATGGCAAAGGCGGACGCGCTGGGTGCGCGCTTTGCCGTGATCCTCGGCGACGACGAACTCGCCAAAAGCGCGGCCGCCGTTAAAGCGCTCGACACCGGCACGCAGACCGAGGTGGCGTTCGTGGATCTGGCAGAGGCGCTGCGATGAGCCTCGCCGTCCGTCATCCCAGCGAAGGCTGGGATCTCCCTGTTGGCGACCGCAGCACCCGCCCCGCAAAGACCCCAGCCTTCGCTGGGGTGACGGCAGCAGTAGTGGTGGCCGCATCGACGGGCGCGCGCGCATGACCCAAATCTCCCCCGACCGCATCCGCGCGATCGAGGCGCGGCGTGACGAGCTGCAGGCGCAGATGGCGACCGGCGACCTGCCGTCGGACCGCTTCGTCGCGGTGTCGAAGGAATATGCCGAGCTCGAACCGGTCGCGCAGGCCGCGACCGAAGTGCGTCGCCTGCGCGCGGAGGCGGAGAGCCTCGCCTATATGGCCGGGGACGCCGACGACGAACTGCGCGCGATGGCGGCCGAGGAACTCCATGCCAATGGCGAGCTGCTCGAAGCCGCCGACCGCAAACTCGCGCTCGCGCTGTTGCCGCGCGACTCCGCCGACGAGCGGTCGGCGATGCTCGAAGTCCGCGCCGGCACCGGCGGCGACGAGGCCGCACTGTTCGCGGGCGACCTGTTCCGCATGTACCAACGCTACGCCGAATCGCAGGGCTGGCGCGTCGAGATGATCTCCGGCTCGTCGTCCGATGCGGGCGGCTTCAAGGAAGTCGTCGCCAGCGTCACAGGGCAGGGCGTGTTCGCCAAACTGAAGTTCGAGAGCGGTGTTCACCGTGTCCAGCGCGTGCCCGCCACCGAAGCCGGCGGGCGGATCCACACCTCCGCGGCGACGGTGGCGGTGCTGCCCGAGGCGGAGGAGGTCGACGTCAAGATCGATGACAAGGACCTGCGCATCGACGTCTATCGCTCGTCCGGCCCCGGCGGCCAGTCGGTCAACACGACGGACTCCGCGGTCCGCATCGTCCACATCCCGACCGGCCTCACCGTCATCCAGCAGGACGAGAAGTCGCAGCACAAGAACAAGGCCAAGGCGCTCCGCGTGCTCCGCACCCGCCTCTACGAACAGGAACGCGACCGCCTCCACGCCGAGCGCGCCGGCGCGCGGAAGTCGATGGTCGGGTCGGGCGACCGCTCCGAACGCATCCGCACCTATAATTTCCCGCAAGGCCGCGTGACGGATCACCGCATCAACCTGACGCTGCACCGCCTGCCGGAGATCGTCGCCGGCGACATGGGCGAACTGCTCGGCGCGCTGGTGGCGCAGGACGAGGCGGACCGGCTAGCGCAACTCGATGGCTGACTCCTCCTGCTCCCCCTCCCGCAAGCGGGAGGGGGCCGGGGGGTGGGCTCGCGGCCGGTTCCAGACGGGCGGGACGTTCTGGTCTTTCGACCCATTGCCAATGGCCCGGTCACGGTGAGCGCGAGCCCACCCCCCAACCCCCTCCCGCAAGCGGGCGGGGGGGTAAGTAAGGCGCTCGCCGCAGCCACCGCCCGCTTCGCCTTCTCCCCGACCGCTCGCCTCGACGCAGAACTCCTGCTCGCACACGCTCTCGGCGTCGACCGCAGCGCGATCCTGATCGACCCCGACCGCTACGCCGTCCCCGCCAGTTTCGCCGCGCTCATCGAGCGCCGCGAACGTCACGAGCCGGTCGCCTACATCACCGGCACCCGCGGCTTCTGGTCGATCGATCTCGCGGTCGGCCCCGGGGTGCTCGTCCCCCGCGCGGACAGCGAGACGTTGCTGGTCGCCGCCCAAACCCATTTCGGCCGCCGCGCGCCGACGACTATCCTCGATCTCGGCACCGGTCCCGGCACGCTGCTTCTCGCAGCGCTCGCCGAATGGCCGGCGCAGGGGCTCGGCGTCGAATATTCGACTGACGCACTCGGCTATGCCCGCGCCAACGCCGCGACCCTGGGTCTCGCCGACCGCGCCCGCTTCATCCGCGGCGACTGGGCCAGCGCGATCGCCGGTCGGTTCGATCTGATCCTCGCCAACCCGCCCTATATCGGCACCGACGAGGCGCTCGCGCCGGAAGTCCACGACCATGAACCGCACGCCGCGCTGTTTGCCGGTAGCGACGGGCTCGACGACTACCGCATCCTCGCCCGCCAGCTACCCGCGTTGATCGCGCCCGGCGGCGTCGCCGTGATCGAGATCGGCGCGACGCAAGCCGACGCCGTCGCCGCGCTGTTCGCCGCCCAAGGCCTCGCCACCGCGCTGCACCACGATCTCGGCGGGAATCCGCGTGCGATCACCGTCACTTGAACAATCGACCTAAAGCGCCACATTTCGCTTGTAGGATCGGGTCGCCCACCGCTATCAAGCGGGGAGGGGCACGCAACATCGACGTTACGTTGATTTTGAGCGTTGGCTCGCATCCTTGGTCATGAAGTCGTTCGGTCTGGCGGTCATGGCAGGTCCGACGCGCCCTTTCGGCGCGCGGCGAGGGTCCGCATCGGAGCGAGATCCCGATTTGGTTTGAGGACCGAAGATTTTCTTGAGCACAGGAACACCAGCTTGATCAACAACCGGCAAGCCGGCCGCCGTCGCGGTCGTGGCAACAATAATGGCGGCGGCAATGGTGGCGGTCAGCGCCAGGGCGGCGGCGGTGGCCAGGGCGGTCGCGACACCGGCAACCGCATCGACAGTCGTGCGCGCGGCAACGCGAGCCAGCTGTACGAGAAGTACAAGAATCTGGCGCGCGACGCGCAGATGCAGGGCGACCGCGTCAACATCGAATATTATCTGCAGTTCGCCGATCACTATTTCCGCGTGCTGAGCGAGCAGCGCACCCGCCTCGAGGAAAGCCAGCCGCAGCAGGCGCCACGGCCGCGGATGCAGCAGCCCTTCGATATCAACGGCGACGACGATTACGCCGATGAAGGCGAGCCGATCCGCGCCGGTGAGCAGCAGGGCGAGCAGGCCCAGCAGGGTGGCCAGCGCCAGGATCGCGACGATCGGCCCCGTGAGGATCGCCCCCGTGAGGATCGCCCGCGCTACGAAGGTCAGCGCGACGGCCAGCGCACCCGCGACGACCGTCCCCGTGGCGATCGCCAGCCGCGCGAAGACCGCCCCGTGCGCGACGAGCAGCCGCGCACCGAAGCGCGTACCGAAAATCGTGACGATCAGGCGCGTAACGAGCAGCCCCGAGACGGTCAGCGTGACGGTCAGCGCGATAGCCAGAACCAGCTGCGCGAGCCGCGGAGTGAATACCGCGATGCCCGGCCACCACGCGCACCGCGTACGCCCGCCCCGGTCCAGGCCGACGGCGAGGAAGCGCAGCGCTCCGACGCGATCCCAGCCGTGAACGATGACGCCGTCGTCGAAGCCGTCGCGCCGATCGAGGAGAAGCCGCGCCGCCGCGGTCGTCCGCCGCGCGATCGCAGCGCCGATGAGGCCGTGACCAACACGAGCGTCGATGCGGCCTCGGACGCAAGCAATGCTGGCTCCGACGCGGATCGCCTGCCGGCATCGCTCGGTATCTCGGCAGCTTCGCCGGCGCCGACGTTCTCGACGACCGACGCCGATCCCGAGGAAAAGCCCCGTCGCCGCCGCATCCGCGCGGCGACGAGCGAAGTCCAGGCCGGCTGATCACACCGCCTGAACGCTAAGAGAGGCCGGTACCGCATCATGCGGTGCCGGCCTTTTTCATGTCTGGTCTCGTCATCCCGACGTCGGTGACGATCGTGGGGTCCGAGCCATGGGTGGAAGCATCTTCCCATCGCCCTGCAAACATGGTTGTCTCCAGCATGTGGCGCGACAGACGCCGGTTATCGGAGAGCGGACATGACGATCGCGGCGATCCTGCAGACCAAGGGCGGCGACGTGCTGTCGCTGTCCCCCGATTCGACGGTCGCCGATGCGGTGGCGATGCTGACCGAACGCCGGATCGGCGCGGCGCCAGTGGTCGATGGCGGGCGCGTCGTCGGCATATTTTCCGAACGCGACGTCATCCATTGCCTGCAGGCCGATGGCGCCGCGGCGCTCGACCGCCGGATCGATTCGGTGATGACCACGCCGGTCCAGTCGGTGGCGCGCGACGAACCGGTCATCGGCGCGCTGTCGCTGATGACGCGGCGGCGGATCCGCCATCTGCCGGTGATCGACGGCGACACGCTGGTCGGCTTCGTCTCGATCGGCGACCTCGTCAAATACCGCATCGACCGGATCGAGGCGGACGCGGCGGCGATGCGCGACTATATCCAGTCCGCGTAAAGCGTCAGGCGGCGACCGGCCGCTTGCGCACCACCGCGATCAATTCGCCGACTGCTTCGCGCGAAAACGCGTACATCCAGCCGCCATAGACCAGCACGCCGACTGCCACGAGACTGCAAAGCCGGATGCCGGGGCTTAGAGGCGGCAGCCCGCGATCGACCAGACCGACAATTAGCGCCATGCCAACCGCCGCCAGCGTCGGCGAAGCGACGGCCTGTGCAACATCGCGAAACCGCGCGCCGATCACCGGCAGAGACCGCCATGCGCTGATACCCAGGTACAGCGGATAGCCGGCGATCCACGCGATCCCCATGCCGGTCGGGCCCCAATGCACGCCGACCAGGAACGCGACGCCCAGGATCGCCGCGCCGGTCGCGCCGTTGCGCACGCCGATCCCGGGCCGCCCGCGTGCGTCGCAGGCCGGGGTCAGCAGCACCTGCAACGTCATGAACGGCATCGCCAGCGCCAGCAGCTGGACGACCGGTGCGGTCTCGCGCCATTTCTCGCCGAGCACGGTCAGCACCAGCGGCTCGGCGGTGACCGCAAGCCCGAGATAGAACGGCATCGCCACCACCATCACGATGCGCACCGCGCGGAGGAACGCGCGCGCGATCGCCTGCGCATCGGCCTGCATCCGCGCATAGGCGGAGAACGCAACCTCGTTCAGGGGCGGGACGAATTTCGCGACGAAGATCTGCGTCAGGAACAGGCTGGTCGTATAGATGCCCAGCGTGTGCGCGGAAAAACTGCGCCCGGCGATGAACACGTCGATCTGGCTCTGCAGGAACCAGAACAGCTGCCCCGCGGCCATCACCCCGCCATAGCGCGCGATCGTGCCGGCGCCGCGAAAGTCGAAGCTCGGCCAGACCAGCGACCGCGCACTCCACGTCATCATTACGCCGCGCACCGTGAAGAGCACGATCGGCGCCAGCACCAGCGTCCACACCCCGAGCCCGTACAGCGCGCCGGCCAGCGCCGCGCTCGCGCTCGCGATCGAGGCGGTGATGTTCGCCTTGGCCTGATGGCGGAAATCCATCGCCCGCGACAACAAGGCATAGGGCAGCGCGATGAACGGCGTGGTGAGATAGAGGATCGCCTGGACGCGGAGCATGTCGCCGACGATCGGCTGCCGGTAATAGGCGGCGGCGAGTGGCGCGAGCAGGAGCTGTCCGATCGCAAGGCCCACGTTCAGCACGATCAGCATCCCGAACAGCTGGCGCACCTCGGTCTTGCTGATCTCCTTCTGCTGGATCAGCCCGCTCGCCAACCCATAGCCGTTTAGCATCGCCATGAAGGTGAGGATCACCTGGCACATCGCGAACAGCCCATAGTCCGCCGGCGCGAGAATGCGGATCACCAGGAACGTCGCCGCCCATTGCACCATCTGCGCGACGATCTGGCTGCCCGAACGCCAGATGACGGCGCGGCGAACCTGGCCCGCGAGCGTGTCGGATCCGTCGGGCGAGTCGGCGGAGGAGGCCTGAGTGTCCATAACCCTCGCGCCTATACCGAGGGGCGGCTTCACAAGCCCTTAAAGATGCGAAGTCAGCGGGATTGACCGAAAAATGCAACGAAACTGAAAAATAGCCGTTGACCCAACCCATGACGCTCCGTAGAGGGGTGTCACCGCAGCGGACGGCCTTACGGTCTGGTTGTTACGGTCGCAGAAAACCAGATGCTCCAAGCTTTCCGGAAGGGAGGTTATGCGAGTGTCGGTATTTTTGTCGGCTCT
>Ga0247813_10001299_pt1 | contig 19399 bp, 11 predicted proteins | sample UWRJL169409C1_FD_180719 | JGI IMG/M metagenome (GOLD analysis project Ga0247813, IMG submission 180719) | Plant litter microbial communities from Arlington Agricultural Research Station in Wisconsin, United States - UWRJ-L169-409C-1 | ecosystem: Environmental > Terrestrial > Plant litter >... | reverse complement strand
CCGTGGCAGGATTACTGTTCGTAGCTGTTTCTTCCTGTAAAAAGACCAAAGAAGTTGAGATTGCGGTACCGGAACCTCCGGTGACGGGAACAACCGCGACCCGCGAACAGTTGACGCAGGATTCGATATTTCTTTACGCAAAAGAGGTATACCTATGGAATACGTCTTTGCCGGAATATGCGGCGTTCAATCCAAGGCAGTACGCCGCAACTTTTGATGGCTTTAAACAGGAACTTTATATGCTTACCCAGTACAGCCCTGTAAATTCCGGTACAAGCTTTCCTTATGAATATACAGGTGCCGCAGGCTCAGCGAAGTATTCTTATATTGATGACATCTCGACGCATAATGTAATTGCTGCGGTAAAGGACTTAAAAAGCAGTGTAGACCTGGAAGGTGTAGGGAATGATTTCGGTGTAAAATTAGGTGCGTATTCCGCAGGCTCTGGGGATCAGTACAGTATTTATATCCAGGCTGTTTATCAGGGCTCACCGGCAGATTTGAAGGGCCTGACCAGAGGCGCAATGATTACCAGGATTAACGGGGTAACTTATGGTTCCAATTTTACAAATGAATCAGCTGCGGTCAATAATGCGCTGAATGGATCTTCTGTTACTATAGCGGGTGTATTAAAAGATGGAGTTACCACCTTTAATTATAGCCTTAACAAGACCACTTATAAAAGTAGTCCGATATATGCCGCAAAAGTATTAGCGGTTAATGGTACTAAGGTTGGTTATCTTGCTTACGCCCGGTTCTCTAATATGGATAATTCCAAAGCTGGTTTTGATGCTGCGTTTGCGGATTTTGCTGCCCAGGGAGTTACTAAACTGGTAATTGACCTCAGGTATAACGGAGGTGGATATGTAAGTACCGCCCAATACCTCCTCAACCAGATTGCAACACCTGCGCTGACCGGCCAGGTTATGTTTAAAGAAAGATACAATACATTAATGCAGACAGGTACTGCAACTATAATGAAAAATCAGCCGCTGCTTGATGAAAATGGAGACTTTCAGTTTGTGACGCAAAATAACATTAAAAGGGTGGCGAATTATAGCGATTTGGCGAAAGACTATTTTAGTGAAGCCAAACAAGTAACTAACTTTAGCAAAGCAGGTCCTTTGCAAGGCGTTACGGATGTTGTATTTATAGTCACCAGAAGTACAGCTTCCGCAAGTGAGCTGGTGATAAATAGTTTAAAACCATATTTGAACGTTAAGATTGCAGGAACTAATTCATATGGTAAACCTGTAGGTTTTTTCCCGATAACCTTAAATTATAAATTTGATGCAGCAACAAAAAAAGAAACAGGTTATGATGTTTATTATTCCATGTTTCAGACCACAAACTCAAGAGGAGAGGGAGATTATTTCAATGGATTTACTCCTGATCTTTCTTTAACGGGGGATGATGCTACGCATGACTTTGGTGATATCAGGGAGAACAACCTCGCAAGAGCATTAGGCTTGATTATTACTGGCCCTTTAACCTCCGGATCTACAAGCATGTCTATCCAGGGTACCCGTGTAAGTACATCTTCAGTAACTGTAAAGTCTTTACGTGACGGCGCTGAATTTAATGGGATGATAGCTGACAGGCCAAAGTTGAAACCTTAAAGATCAAAAAAATATAATATAAAATCCCTGTCAACTATGCTGGCAGGGATTTTTTTTATTAACGCTTGTTCATAATTACTTTTTCTCTCGCACTGTTATCCAGCATCATATTCTGATCAATCCTGTCAGTAATTTCCAGGATAGCATTTGCCGCATTTATAAAAAAAGCCTGGTTGATGTTTTCAAATTTGTCTGAGTCTTTGTGGTAGTCTTTATGGTCTTCGATACCAAAATAGATAAAAGGAATATTTTTCGCATTAAAGGCTGACTGGTCGCTTTGGTCTGTCCAGTCATCAATTCCCAGTTTCGGATTATCATGCCCGAACATAATCTTCAGATCCGGAACTGTAGTAGTGATGTAGGTTCTCAGTTGCGGGTATTTAAAGGTTCCGGTAGCGTAGAGCTCTCCTTTATCGTTGTGACTAATCATATCCAGGTTGATGTTAAGTTTAATCCTCTTTATATCTACCGGTAGATGGTCAACAAAATAGGCTGAACCTCTCCTTCCAAACTCTTCCGCATCAAAAGCCGCGAAAATTAATGTATAATTAGGTTTGTTCTTCGCATAATGAGCGGCAATTTTTAATAAACCTGCCACACCGGAAGCATTGTCGTCCGCACCATTAAAGATTTTTCCATTGATCACTCCGAGGTGGTCATAATGCGCTGATATGACAATGATGTTGGCACTTCTTCCCGGCAGATAACCAATAACATTTTTACCGTTAATTTTAGGATCGTCAACACCAGCAAATGTAAAAGGTTGCTGATAGCTGTTTAGCAAGGGAAAGGACTTCAGTCCAATTTCTTTAAATCTTTTGCTGATATAATTTTTAGCAAGTTCAGCTCCTTTGGTACCGCTTTTTCTTCCTTCATAGGTGTCTGATGAAAGTGTTTTTACGTCTTTTAAAAGTTGATCAGCATATACTGGCTGGTTAGATGTTTTTACTGCATTGCAACCTAGTGAAAGGGCCAGGGGTAAGAGTAAATATAATTTCATAGCGATCGTTCTGTTTAACAATTTAGCGGATGTAGTTGAATAAGCCTAATATATTGCAAATTAATGACAGTACCATACGCTATCGAAAAAACTTAAACCAGAGCCTCCATGTTCTTCATTTACAGCAGTAATATATTATTAATAAAATAGCGTAAAATGAATACACAAAGCGGAGGCACAAGCTAAGCTTTGTTTTTTTGTTAATAATAAGTTAGCCGGACAACTCCAGCCATCTTTTTTGCCAGGCGGATTACCTGCCTGGTATAGCCGTACTCATTGTCGTACCAGGTGTAAATAATTACGGACTGATTATCTTTTGCCATTATAGTCGCAGGGCCATCCACAATGGAGGCATGACTATTTCCGGTAATATCAGTACTAACCAATTCATTTGAAACGGAGAATTCAATCTGTTCTGATAAATTTCCAAATAAGGATGCTTGTTTTAATACCTCCATTACTTCTTCTCTTGACGAGATTTTACCAAGTGATAAATTGAGTATAGCCAGAGAGACATTAGGAGTAGGGACACGAACCGCATTACCAGTGAGCTTTCCTGCCAGGTGAGGAATAATCCTGGCAACTGACTTATCTGCGCCAGTTTCGGTAATCACCATATTAAGCGCCGCGGAACGTCCCCTGCGATATTTTTTGTGGTAATTGTCCAGCAGGTTTTGGTCGTTAGTATAAGAGTGGATGGTTTCAATATGTCCTTTTTCGATTCCCAGTGTAGTATCAATAATTTGTAAAACAGGTACTATCGCATTCGTTGTGCAGGAAGCATTGGATAATATTTGTTCTTTCTCAAAATCAATCTCTCCATCATTAATGCCAGGTACTACATTGGGTATATCACCTTTTGCAGGTGCTGTAAGCAATACCTGGGTTATTCCTTTCGCTGCCAGGTGTCTGCTTAATCCTTCACGATCGCGAAATGCCCCGGTATTATCGATGAGCAGAGCATTTTCAATACCATAGCTGGTGTAATCAGTATCTTCGGGCTGCCGGGCTTCGATAAAATAGATCGTCTGTCCATTAATAATTAGTGCTTTTTGAATAAAATCTTCCACAATAATCCCATTGAAGGGTCCGTGTACAGAATCTGTACGTAATAATTCAGCACGTTTGACTAGTTCCTCATCGCTGTAAGTTCTGGTCACTATAGCACGTAACCTGAGTTGTTCGCCTTTCCCCGCCTGCAGAATAAGTTCTCTTGCAGCTAATCTGCCTATACGGCCAAAACCGAATAGTACAACATCTTTAGGGATCAGCTTCATCTTGTCTTTTCCGATATGCCTGGCGAGTTTACTGATCACAAAATCGCGCATGGTAGCGTATCCATTATTTTCGTCTAGCCACTCTGAAGCTAACCGGCCGATATCAATCCGGGATGGGGCAAGGTTACATTTTGCTATTGTGGAAGCTAGTTCCAGCGTTTCATAGATACTGATATCTTTGCCGCTGACTGTTTTTGCATATTGATGATGGGAGAGGATGTCACTACTGCCAATATCAAATAACGGTTTACGAAAAAGGACGAGTTCAATGGATCTGTCAAACCATAGCTGGCCGACAACATTGAGGAGTTCAACTGCTTTTTTCTCTTTTTCAATCCAGTTCTGAAATTCAGATTGGTATTTATTGAGCATATTCGGGATGTATTTGGTTAGAATGCCCCAAAAATAAAAAAGATCGGGCAAAACCCAATCTTTTTGTCTTTAAATAAAAGGTTAAGTATTAACCCAAGTATGATTTTAATATTTTACTTCTAGATGTGTGACGTAAACGTTGTAATGCTTTATCTTTAATCTGACGCACACGTTCACGTGTTAAATTGAATTTCTCTCCGATCTCTTCCAGAGAAAGCGGATGATTTGTGCTTAAACCAAAGAAAAGAACGATGATTTCGCGTTCACGTTCCGTTAAAGTAGATAGCGAACGTTTAATCTCTTCAGATAGGGATTCGTTAATCAGGCTGCTGTCTGTATTAGGTTCGTGGTTTTCAAGTACATCTAACAGTGTATTTTCTTCACCCTGAACAAATGGAGCATCCATGGATACGTGTCTTCCTGAATTACTTAAAGTATCAGAGATTTTATCAACAGTAGTTTCTAAAATATCAGCTAGTTCTTCTGGTGATGGTTCACGTTCAAATTCCTGCTCTAACTTAGAGAACGCCTTGCTGATCTTGCTCAATGAACCTACCTGGTTTAAAGGAAGACGTACAATACGGCTTTGCTCGGCAATAGCCTGTAAAATTGACTGACGAATCCACCATACTGCATAAGAGATAAATTTGAAACCTTTGGTCTCATCAAAACGCTTTGCGGCTTTTATCAGTCCAAGGTTACCCTCGTTAATCAAATCACCCAAAGTTAATCCCTGATTCTGATACTGCTTAGCAACTGAAACTACGAAACGTAAGTTAGTTTTTGTTAAGCGCTCTAAAGCAGCCTGATCACCTTCGCGTATCTTCCTTGCTAGTATTACCTCTTCTTCTGCGGTGATTAAATCTACTTTACCAATCTCATGAAGATATTTGTCTAGAGATTGACTCTCGCGATTGGTTATGGATTGGGTGATTTTGAGTTGTCTCATTTATGTGCTTTGGTGCTCGTTATGTGTTAGAGCGTGCAAAAGTACGGATTAAAAGGCAATTTAAAAACTTAAATTCCTGAAAACGTTACACTTTACACGCGTTATTTGTGCAATTAATTAGTAGCAAAAATTATTCCAAAGTACTTTTGACAGTACGCTTTTAGAATAGTAATATTTATAAATATTTTATTGTTTATTAATAATAAACAATTGTTTTATAATAATTTACGATATATTATGAATCAATAATCATACTTTGACTGTCGGATATTATTAGTTTAATATGATAAAATACGCAAAAGGTATTTGTCGCACCAGATACTTTATTATTATTTGTAAAATTGGCAGTCTTAATAACGGGACAGCTTCCTCCAGATCAGACAGTGTATGAAAAGCTGCCAATCTTATTATCAGCGGTACTGTACATTAAACATCATTAACCTTCAGACATTTCCTGCGTTTAAAAATACATCCTCATACCAAACCCTAAATGAAATATTTCATAAAACGGTGTTGATGTTCTGTTTGCGTACCAGCTAATTAGATACAGATCATTGGTATTCGCCTCAGTATATATACTGATCGCTTTAATCTTACTGCTGCGATCGCCCAAAATTTTAAGCTCTGAAGTGATACCGATATGCTCCCTTAAGGCGGGTGACCAAAAATAGTATCCTTTTGCGTACTGATTCCTGTCGAAGCTTAGTCCGAAATTTTTTCCCATAGTGTAGGATGCAAATATGACAGGGTTGACAGGATGAAAAACGAGTTTGTCTTTAATGCGGATAGCGATAGGTTTGTATTCAAATTTAACTGCTGTAATATGGAGTTCTCCCCCCTTAACTTCCGGAACATAACCATAATGAAAACTCAATGCGGCTTTTTCATTAAATAGATTATATCCGGCCCCGATACTCATATATCCTATGCTGCCGGCATACTGCAGATTTACCTGATCAGGTACAATTGCCTTAACAAATGAAGTCTGACCAACCGCCGTTTGTAAACCGATTAGTAAAAAGAAACTGAATTTAAAAATTAACGGCTTGCGCGGTAAGTTGTTCATTAGATATGTCGATTATTGTGTAGGCTCTGTTGACTATAGCATTTGTGATGATAAACGGGATGCCTTTACCATCCTGGCGATAGATAACGTCAGGAGAATGCTGATGTGAATGTATTGAAGCAAGCATACCTGGGGTATTATTCATCAGATCTTCATAGTTGTTTCTGAGTTCAGGATCAAAATCACCATCCGTAGGTGGTACATGAGATAGTGCTACTATATGCTGTGTATTAAGGTCCAGTCTAAGATTTTGTTTTAGCCAGCTGATATCGGGTATAAGCCCGTCAAAATTATGCTCCCGGCTATTAGAATCATGGCAAACGAATTTTACCCCGGCGTAGTTAAATGTGAAGTTAGTTTGTCCGAACATCCTTTGAAAGATATCATAACCGTTCGCTACCTGATCATGATTCCCGATCACGGTAATAAAAGGTACTTTTAATCCGGAATAAATTTTATATATACCATCAAATTCGAGTAACAGACCAAAATCTGATACATCTCCGTTGAGTACCACGAAGTCAATATCGTTACGTGAGTTGATGTGTTCTACAAACAGTTTACTCTCATTGTACTTTCGTTGTGTATCACCGGAAACAGCTATTCTGATTGGAGAGCCGCTGGCTTTTGATGACAGGGTCCGGATTTCCTTAGCATTTACATCCGTGGCAGTATTATCATTAAATTTTTGGTTCGGGCTGAATTCTGTAGAGTTGCAGCCAAATAGAAAGGGAAGAGCAAAAAAAAGTAAGTATCTGTTCATCAGAATAATTCGTTATAAAATAAACCACGTTCAAACTTAATTGCTATTAATTGAAAGAATTATAGTCTGACTATCGCTTATTTTTTAACAAAGTGTATTCTGAAAAGTTTATTGAAATAAGATAAATTACAGATCAGCTAACTTAAATGTCTCTTTTAACCTTATCCCTTTTTCTGTTTGTTGTACCGTACAGCACTCATTTACAGGGTCGTGTTCCAGGTATAGTATAAAATCATTTGCAGCGGCTTCTTCCAGAAATATTTTTTTCTCTAGCAGGGTTTGTAAAGGGAACATATCATAAGACATCACATAGGGGAGGGGAATATGTCCGGTAGAAGGTAACAGATCTGCTGCGTAAATAATTGTCCGGCCCTTATAATTCAACTGCGGCAACATCATTGCATCCGTATGCCCGAATGCAAAACGTACTTTAAAATCATCATTAAACCGTATGCCTTCTTGATCTGCTACGAATTTAAGCTGGCCGCTTTCCTGTAGCGGCAGAATATTCTCTTTTAAAAACGAAGCCTTCTCTCTGTCGTTTGGGTTTACAGCCCATTCCCAGTGTTTTTCGTTGCTCCAATATGTTGCGTTGTTAAAAGCCGGAACTAATTTATCCTGGTTACGGATAATCGCCCCGCCGCAATGGTCAAAATGCAGATGCGTCAGGAATACATCAGTAATATCGTCTTTGCTGAACCCCTTCAAAGCAAGAGAGTTTTCTAGCGTATCTTCACCATGAAGGTAGAAGTGGCTGAAAAACTTTTGTTCTTGTTTATCCCCGATTCCGGTATCTATTAAAATCAGCTTATCTCCATCTTCAACCAGGAGGCAACGCATCGCCCAGGTGCACATATTATTTTCATCCGCAGGATTGCTTTTTTGCCATATTGATTTTGGCACAACACCAAACATGGCGCCACCATCTAACTTAAATAAGCCTGTTTCTATAGTATGTAAATTCATAGCGAAGATTTAATGTACCTGTAAAATTAAAAAACCTGCTGAGTTATCAGCAGGTTCATAAAGAAATTAAATTTATTGGTGATTACAAGTGGATCACTTCACCGTACGCATCCGCTGTAGCTTCCATTATAGCTTCGCTCATTGTAGGGTGGGGGTGAACTGCTTTCAGCATTTCATGTCCTGTAGTTTCCAGTTTACGGGCAACCACGATTTCAGCGATCATTTCCGTTACGTTTGCGCCGATCATATGCGCACCCAGAAGTTCGCCGTATTTGGCATCATAGATCATTTTAATAAAACCATCTTTTGCGCCTGCCGCACTCGCTTTACCAGATGCGGAGAATGGGAATTTACCGATCTTTAATTCATAACCTGCTGCTTTAGCTGCTTTTTCTGTATACCCAACAGAAGCAATTTCAGGAGAGCAGTAAGTACATCCCGGAATATTGTTGTAATCCAGAGGCTCCGGGTTGTGACCGGCAATTTTCTCCACACAGATAATACCTTCTGCCGAGGCAACGTGTGCAAGTGCCTGCCCGCCGACAATATCACCGATAGCGTAATAACCTTTTACCGAAGTATTGTAGAACTCATCAACAACAACTTTACCTTTTTCGGTTTTAATACCTGTTTCTTCCAGGCCTATGTTCTCCAGGTTGGCAACAACACCAGCTGCAGAAAGAACAATATCACATTCGATAGTTTGCATACCGGCAGCGGTTTTGATCTGTACTTTACAGCCTGTACCAGAAGTATCTACGGATTCTACGCTGGAAGAGGTCATCACATCAATACCCACCTTTTTAAAGCTGCGCAACAATTGTTTAGAGATATCTTCATCTTCTACAGGAACAATGTTGTCCAGGAATTCCACTACAGTCACCTTAGTGCCCATAGTAGCGTAGAAATAAGCGAACTCTACACCTATCGCACCAGAACCAACGATAACCATTGATTTAGGCTGTTCAGGTAATACCATTGCCTGTCTGTAACCAATAACCTTTTTTCCATCCTGTTTTACACTTGGCAATTCTTTAGATCGGCCGCCTGTAGCAACGATTATATTTTTTGCTGTATAGTCTTTTTGAGTACCATCAGCACCTTTAACTTCAACTTTATTTCCCGGTTTAACTTTACCGGTACCCATGATGACGTCAATTTTGTTTTTTTTCATTAAAAATTGAACGCCTTTGCTCATTCCGTCAGCTACGCCACGGCTGCGTTTGATTACCGCCGCGAAATCGGCTTCAGCTTCAGCTGTTTTAATACCGTATTCAGCTGCATGGTTGATATATTCAAATACCTGTGCACTTTTTAAAAGGGCTTTTGTTGGTATACAACCCCAGTTAAGGCAGATTCCGCCTAAGGATTCACGCTCTACAATTGCAGTTTTAAGACCTAATTGGGACGCTCTGATTGCGGCAACGTATCCGCCAGGACCGCTACCTATTATAATTACATCGTAGTTCATATCTTTTTAAAGGAAAATTAACTTAGTAAAGCACAAAAATAAAAAAAATGTTCGTTAAAACTGCTAATTAGATTTTTCAACCTTTACTTTTCTGATTTAGCTTGTTCGAAGTTTGTATATAGTCAAACATTTTAAATGGATTTGATAAACAAATATCTGATGAACTGTCAGTTAAGGTTGTGTTATAATTGTTAAATGTGGAAAAATAATAGGGTGACTTAACGATTTATTAACATTGGAAGCTAAAACGTTGTAAAATTAATCTATATTTTTGCGGGCAATAACTATTACTTATCAATACTTACAAAAAAACACTACAAAACTCATTTTTACTCAAAAAGCATGAAGAAAAATCTACTATTTAAGATCGTAGTTCTCGTATTTGCGTTTGTGGGCCTGATATCTGTTGCTAATGCGCAGGTTACCACATCTTCAATGACAGGTGCGATTAAAGACGCACAAGGGCCGCTGCCCGGTGCAAGTATCAGAGCAGTTCACACTCCTACAGGAACTGTTTATGGGGTGACAACCAATGCAGATGGCCGTTTTACTATTGGTGGTATGCGTGTTGGTGGCCCTTACACAATTGACGTTACCTTTGTGGGATTCGCTCCTCAGAAAGTAGAAAACGTAAACCTGAAATTGGGTGAACCTTATGTTTTAAGGTTAACACTTTCAGACAATGCTGCTAACCTGGAGCAGGTAAACATCACAGGTACTGCTGCTAATTCGGTTTTAAACTCCAGCAGAAACGGTACTTCTACTGTATTAAGCAGACAACAAATCCAGAGTATGCCTACAATCGGTCGTAGTGTAAACGATTTAACCCGTTTAACTCCTCAGGCGAACGGTACTTCTATTGGTGGCGGTAACTACCGTGCTAACAATTTCACTGTTGACGGTGCTAACTTTAACAACCAGTTTGGTATTGGTGCTAACATCCCTGCGGGCGGTTCTCCGATCTCTATTGACGCGTTAGAGCAGATCTCGATCAATGTAACACCTTATGATGTTCGTCAGACTGGTTTTACAGGTGGTTCAGTATCAGCGGTAACCCGTTCAGGTACAAACAAATTCACTGGTACTGCATTCTACACCATGCGGGGTGATGATCAGCAAGGTAAAAGAGCTGGTGATTACCGTATCCCGGAATCCGCTGTTCAGAAGTTAGATGAGAAAAACTACGGATTCAGTTTCGGTGGTCCGATCATCAAGGACAAATTATTCTTCTTTGTAAACTATGAGAAAAAAGTAACTACTTCTCCGGGTACAAACAGGATTGCATCTACTCCAAGTCTTCCTTTCGGTCGTCCAGGAACTCCTACAACAGTTGTAAATGCTTCTGAGACATTCTTAAATACAGTAAGTTCATATCTGAAAGATAAATATAACTACGAAACCGGTCCTTATCAAGGTTATAGCAACGAAAGTTTCAATGAAAAAATGTTTGCGCGTTTAGACTGGAACATCAGTAAAGATCACCGTTTCAGTGTACGTTATAACCAGGTAGAAAGCCAGAGTCCAAGTTCGGCAAGTACATCTACCAGCGGTTCCCCAATCGGACAAACTGGTTTAGCATACGGAAACCTTAGATCAGGTCCTACACCAAATGCTGGGTTGCCGTTCTTTAATTCAAATTATTATCAGGCACAAAATCTTTACTCTGGAGTAGCGGAATTAAACTCAAACTTCGGCAGTAAGGTAACTAACGTTGCCCGTGCTACTTATTCTCACCAAAACGATCCAAGGACTACTGATAGTTCTCCATTCCCGTTAGTAGATATCATGGATGGTAATCCGACAGGCGGCCCTACACTGGGTAATGTTCTAACTACTTTTGGATATGAGCCATTTTCTTATGGTAACTTAAGAGATGTAAAATCATACACTTATAGTGATGATTTAAGTATCGCTTTAGGTAAACACAACATTACTTTAGGGGGACAAGCGGAATTCAGTACAACTAAAAATGGTTTCCAACGTTTCGGAACTGGTTTTTACACGTTCAGATCATGGGATGATTTTGTTCAGAACCGCAGACCAGCGCAATATACTGTAACTTATCCATTAACGGCTGATGGATCACAAGCTTTCCCAAGCTTTAAATTCGCACAATATTCAGCTTACATCCAGGACGAATTCAACCTTTCTGACAGATTCAAATTAACAGCTGGTTTAAGAGCTGAAAGAGCAACTTACCCGGATGTTTCTGAAATCAGAACGCATCCATTGGTTGCTGCGCAAACTTTTGAAAATGGTGAAAAAATCAATACTGGTGAATTGCCGAAAAGCAGGATTAACTTCTCTCCTCGTTTTGGTTTTAACTGGGACATCAAAGGTGACCGTTCCCTGCAATTACGTGGTGGTTCTGGTATCTTCACTGGAAGGATTCCATTTGTATGGATAGTTAGCCAGTCGGGTGATGCAGGTTTACTTCAATACACACAAAATTACTCGGGTGCAGAAACTCCTTTCTTCAACCCAAGTATCACTCCAAACTTAACTACACCAGCAGGAACTGCAGGAACAACTATTCCTAGTACAATCAGTTCATTATCTAATGACTTAAGATTCCCACAAACATGGAAATCAAGTTTAGCTTTGGATGTTAAATTACCATGGGGTATCGTTGGAACATTAGAAGGTATTTATGGAAAAGATTTATATGCTGCTACAGCAATCAACGTAAACTTGAAAAATCCATTATTCACCAGTATCGAAGGATATCCTGATAGCAGAGCTTTCTTTGGCGCTTCGAATAATTTAAGACAGGTTGTTAATACAACATCTGCAGGTGTGATTTCTGCGAATGGTACACAAGGTATCAACGCAATTAAAATGATCAATTCAAAAGGTGGTTATAACTGGTCAGGTACTGTTCAATTAACAAAACAGTTCAACCAGGGCTTGTCAGTAATGGCTGCTTATACCCGTTCTGATCAACGTAACTTCGGTGATCAAAGTGGTGATCAGTTGTTAAACTTATGGTCTCTTCCCGCAACATCAGGTAACCCGAATACGCCAAGTTTAAGTTACTCAGGTAACATGAACCCTAGCCGTGTGATTGTTTCATTGTCATACAGAAAAGAATACCTTAAAAACTTAGCTACTTCAGTTTCATTATTCTATGAAGGTGCTAACCAGGGCAGGTTCTCGTATGTGTACAACGGCGACTTTAACCGTGATGGTATCAGCGGAAATGACTTGATGTACATTCCGAAAGATGCATCTGAAGTTTCATTCAGTGGTGACTTGGTGATCCCTAAAAATGGCGATATTCCTGCGAAGACTTATACGCCTGCGCAACAAAGTCAAATCTTGATGGATTATATCGATCAGGATAAATACCTAAGCAAAAACAAAGGTAAAAGTGCTCAGCGCAATGGTGCATTATTACCATGGAGAAACCAAGTAGATTTTAAATTGGTACAGGAAGTTTTCAGAAATGTAGGCAATACTAAAAATTCATTCCAGTTCACTGTAGATATTTGGAACTTCGGTAACTTATTGAACAGAAAATGGGGTACATATGATTTATTTAACAGTGCTTCTATATTGGTTCCTCAAAACACCAGTTCAATTAGTTCAACTGTTAAACCTACTTACAAGTTGTTTACAACCAATGGTGATGTAATTACCAAATCATTCACTACGAATACTTCAATTAGTTCTACTTATTACATGCAATTCGGAGTTCGTTATAACTTCCAATAAGCATCACATTAAATTTTCAAAGCCCTGTTTCGAGCAATCGGAACAGGGCTTTTTTTTTGATATAAATATTGAATGCTTCAGTTTGAGTCATTAATTTGTATCAAATCATATGATCAGCATCACTATTTTGTCATATTGGGTTAAACAACAATTTTAGTAATGTTATTTTATGTTTATTTGTAACCGAATGAACGTTCAATTAGAAGATCCTTGCGGTAAACGGGAGGCTGTCCTCAACAGCACACTTGCACTAATCAAAGAGCATGGCTTCCATGGTACGCCTATGAGCCAGATCGCAAAAAATGCAGGTGTGGCAGCCGGTACCATCTATCATTATTTTGACTCTAAAGAAACCCTGATTGTAGAGCTGTATGTACAAGTCAAAAACAAACTTGCGGCGGCAATTATAGCGGGTGATGATGAAACGCAATCCTATAAAGACCGCTTTTTTATTTTGATGATCAATCATTACAACTTCTATGTGGAAAATGAAGATGCGTTAACTTTTCTCGAGCTGTATGTCAATTCTCCTTTCGCTAAAAATTACCCTGAAAAGGATAGTCAATTGTTTGTAGATAAGGTACATACATTTTTCAGTTATGGCATAGAAAATGCTTACTTTAAAAATATTGATGCGCGCCTTTTGGCCCCTACTATAAAGGGCACACTGGCTGCTGCTGCAAAATTCCAGTTATCAGAGCATATTATTTTTTCAAAGGATGATATTAAGGAGATCGTAAACATCATTTGGGACGGAATAAAAAGACAATAAATTAATAGCAAACTCAATACCCTTAATATATATATGAAACCTTTCAATTTAATTTTAACTCTGCTCTTCTGCATTCCGATCTTCCTGCCAGGAGCATCGTCTGCACAGACAACAGCAAGAGAGCAGCCGACACTGACCAATGCGACACTTCAGGAATGTATTGATTACGCACTCGCTAACAGACCGGGCGTAAAACAGGCTGTACTCGACCAGGAAATTGGTGAAACAGAAATCAAGTCGGCCCTTTCCGGATGGTTACCTCAGATCAATGGAACCGGAACGGCTAACCACAACTTTAAACAGCAGTCTTCGCAGTTAACCAACAACGGACAGACTTCCCTGATTACTGTAGGTGCTAAGAACACTTCTTCGTTTATTTTACAAGCGGATCAGCAGTTCTTAAACGCGGGATTAATCCAGGCGTCGAAATCTGCGAAGTATTACAGACAACAGTATAAACAAAGTACTGAAAATACGAAAATCAACACTGTAGTTGATGTGAGTAAAGGTTACTATGATGTGCTGACCAGCAAAGAGCAGCTGAATATTATTTCAGAAAATATTGCCCGACTGGAAAAACAACTGAAAGACGCTAGCGCGCAATATGAAGCAGGACTGGTAGATAAAACGGATTTTCAACGTGCCCAAATCAGTCTGAGCAATTCAAAAGCTGACAGAAAACGGACAGAAGAATTATTAAAATATAAATATGCTTACCTGAAAGAACTGATCGGTTACGGTGTTGAAAAACCTTTTGCCTTAGCACCTACATCCGGTACTGAAATGGAAAAAGATATTCTTGTCGATACCACATCCATGGTAAACTATCAGGACCGTGTAGAATACCGGTTACTGGAAACACAGAGACAATTGCAAAAAATCACAACCAGCTACAACAAGTTAGCGTATATGCCAACATTAGGTGGTTTCTATAACTACGGTTTCAATTATCAGAATTCTACACTGGGTGGTTTATATGATACAAACTATCCGAGTTCGGTTGTAGGCTTGCAGTTAAACATCCCAATCTTTTTGGGTGGTAAACGTACACAGGAAATCAGAAGATCTAAATTGCAGGAAGCAAGGATAGATGAAGACCTGGTAAATACACGTAACCAGATCAATTCACAATATGAACAGGCGATGGCGACTTATAAGGCGAACCTGAACGACCTGAATACGAATAAATCGAATGTAGAATTATCAAGATCAGTATACAATACCATGAAACTGCAGTATGACGAAGGTATTAAAACGTACCTGGATTTAATGACTGCGGAAACTGATCTTCGTACTGCCCAGATCAATTACCTCAACTCATTATACAGCCTTCTTTCATCAAAACTAGACGTTAAACAAGCATTAGGAACAATAACAGTAAATCCATAACAGACATGAACATTAAATACATAAAATTAGGCATCTTAATCCTTGGCTCATCGGCATTAGCGTCTTGTGGTGATAACGCTCCCCAACAACAGGGTCCGCCACCAGCAACGGCCGTAACTACTTACACGGTAGACGAGCAACCCGTTACTACGGTTGACAGCTACCCGGGTGTTGTTGTTGCATTAAACGAAGTTGAACTGCGTGCGCAGGTTGGCGGTTATATCACCGCTATATATGTTAAAGACGGACAGACTGTAACTAAAGGTCAGAAATTGTATGAAATTGACCGTACAAAATATCAGGCTGCTTACAATGCTGCCAAAGCGGATGTTGCCGTAGCAAAAGCTAACCGTGATAAAACTAAGAAAGATGCTGACCGCTATACCAAATTGGCGGAACAGGATGCGGTAGCTAAACAGCGTGTTGACTATGCACTGACCGACCTGGCGAATGCGGAATCGCAGATTGCTGCTGCGCAGGCGTCACTGGCTTCAGCTGCGTCAGATTTACAGCGTTCAATTATCACTTCGCCACTGACGGGTACCATCGGTATCTCCCAGGTTAAATTAGGTGCTTTCGCCTCACCGGGAACTACAATTTTAAATACAGTTTCTACAAATAATCCTATTGCAGTGGATATTCCTGTTAGTCAGGCCGATATTCCTCGTTTTGTTTCTATGAAGAACAATCCGGGTGCGGTTAGGGATTCTCTTTTCAGCATTCAGTTGCAGGATGGGTCTATCTACAAACGTCAGGGTCAGATTGTAGCGATCGACCGTGCTGTAGACGCACAGACAGGAACGATCAAAATCAGGATCAGCTATCCTAACGAAGGTGGCAGACTGATTTCCGGTATGAATGTAAACCTCAGAGTATTGAATAAAGAAATCGGCAACCAATTGGTTATTCCTTATAAAGCTGTTACTGAACAATTGGGAGAATTCAATGTGTTTGTAGTTGCAGACAGCAGCAAGGCTGAACCGAGAGTGATCAAAGTAGGTAAACAAGTTGATCAGCAGATTGTGGTTACCAGCGGACTGAAAAAGGGTGAAGTGATTGTAGTGGAAGGTGTGCAGAATGTAAGACCTGGCGCCAAAGTACAAGCTGGTTCTGTAGAAGCAGCGAATGGACAGCAGCCAGCAGCAGCTCCAGCAAAAAAATAGTTTATAAAAGAATTCCAGACATATGATTTCAGATGTATTTATAAAACGACCAGTCACGGCGATCGTTATTTCCATATTAATCGTACTGATCGGGGCTATTGTGATTACCACATTGCCTATCAGTCAGTACCCAAGTATCGCGCCACCAACGGTTACGGTTACGGGTACGTATACAGGTGCGGATGCACAAACAGTAGAACAAACGGTAACCACACAGGTAGAAAGCCAGATCAACGGTACACCGGGTATGAAGTACCTGCAATCCAACAGTACGTCCGACGGACGTTCTGCGATTACGGTTACATTTGATGTAGGTACCAATATTGATATTGCTGCATTGGATGTGCAGAACAGGGTAGGTATTGCCGAACCAGGATTGCCCGAGGCAGTTAGACGTTTGGGTATCACTACCAAAAAAGCGAATAACGATATTTTGATGGTTATTGGTCTGTATTCTCCAAACGGTACTTACGACCAGAAATTTATCTCCAACTATATCAACCTTTATGTAAAGGACGCATTATTGCGTATCAAAGGTGTGGGTGATGTACAGGCGTTCGGACAGCCTTTCAGTATGAGGATCTGGCTGGATGCTGGTAAACTGGCAAGGTTAGGAATTACCCCTGCAGATGTTTCTACTGCTATCGCAGAACAAAATTCACGTATCCCGGGTGGTAGCGTGGGCGGTCCGCCACAACAGGATTCACAAACTTTTGAATTCTCTGTAGTAATGGACGGTGATTTGAATACTGAAGAGCAATTCAGGAATATAGTAGTTAAAACTGGTTCAGACGGTGCTCCTGTCTACCTGAAAGATATTGCAAGAGTGGCGCTGGGTGAGTTTTCTTACGCTACACGCTCTAAGGTAAATGGTAAAGTGGCTTCATTAATGGCTATCAACCAGACGCCGGGAGGTAATGCGGTAGAAACTGCTGCCGGTATCGATGCGGCTATGGCCGAACTTAAGAAATCTTTCCCTAAGGATCTTGATTTTAAAGTAGGTTACGAAACGGTATCCATTGTAAAAGTATCCATCAACGAGGTAATCCATACGTTAGTAGAAGCGCTGATCCTGGTAACAATAGTTGTATTCTTCTTCCTGCAAAGCTGGAGGGCTACATTAATTCCCGTTCTGGCTATTCCGGTATCTATCATTGGTACATTTATCCTGTTTACGATACTAGGTTTCTCGATCAACGTATTAACGATGTTTGGTTTCGTACTCGCTATCGGTATTGTGGTGGATGATGCGATTGTTGTGGTAGAGGCGGTGCAGCATTATATGGATCATGAAGGTCTTTCCGCTCCTGACGCAACGCAAAAAGCGATGAAGGATATTACAGCACCGGTTATTGCGATCGCATTGATCCTCGCTGCAGTATTTATCCCGGTAGGTTTTATACCAGGAATGGTTGGTCAGCTTTACCAGCAGTTCGCAATTACAATTGCCGTTTCCGTATTGATCTCTGCATTTATAGCGCTATCACTTACACCGGCTTTATGTTCATTGCTATTAACCCCAATGAACCTGACTAAAGATTCAAAGGGCTTAAATAAGTTTTTCTTTAAATTTAATGCATGGTTTGCAAGGGTAACAGAAAAATATTCCAATGGAGTTAAATGGGCTTTGAAAAAGGCGCCGCTGGTTATGATTATCCTAGCCTGTATCTATGTAGGTACAGTGGGTTTATTCATTAAAAAACCTTCAGGATTTATTCCCAATGAAGATGCGGGTATCTTTATTATGGGTGCAACCTTACCAGAAGGTGCATCCGGTGCACGTACTGATGCGTTTATCAAAAAAATCACGGATAGCTTACAGAAGAAAAATCCTGAGATTTTAAATATCACGTCTATTTCCGGAATCAACATCCTGAACAGATCATTTAAGTCTAACGCTGCTACGTTCTTCGTACAGTTGAAGAACTGGGATGACCGTGAAGCGGATGTAGCGACTGTCCTTGCAAGGGTCTCCGCAAGTTTTGCCGGCGATAAAGATGGTAGCGTACTTGCTGTTACACCTCCTCCAATCCCGGGTCTGGGTATCAGTGGTGGTTTCGCTTTACAGATTCAGGAAAAACAAGCCGGAGATATCAAGAAGTTTGAAGCAGTTGTAGGTAAATTTCTTGCAGCAGCAAACCAGCGTCCTGAAATCGGTATGGCATATACTTTATTTAATGCGAGAACACCAAATTACCAGTTGCACGTAGATCGTGATAAAGTGAAGAAAATGGGTGTTTCTATCGGTGCGGTTTACAGTACGATCTCTTCTTACCTGGGTAGTAGTTATGTGAATGACTTTACCAAATACGGAAGAAGTTTCAGGGTGGTAACGCAGGCGGATACCAATTTCCGTAGCAGTATAACCAACCTGGATCAGATTTATGTAAATAACAATACGGGTACACCAGTTCCGCTAAGTTCTTTTGTTTCTTATAAAATGACTGAAAATGCGTCGATCATCAATCACTACAACCTGTTCAGGTCTATCGAAATCGGTGGGTCGGCTAAACCGGGTAAGAGTTCCGGTGATGCATTACAGGCATTGAGAGAAGTGGCGGCACAGACTTTACCTCCGGGATATACTTACGATTTCTCCGGATTAAGTTTAGAGGAAACTGAAGCGGGTAACAGTACAACACTAATCTTTGGTTTAATCGTTGTATTCGTGTTCTTATTACTGGCGGCATTATACGAGAGCTGGTCGGTACCATTCTCTATTTTACTTGCAGTACCTCTTGGATTGTTCGGGGCGATTTTAGCGCTGACATTCCTTCCGAAACTGGATAACAACATCTATGCACAGGTTGGTCTGATCACGTTGATTGGTCTGTCGGCCAAAAACGCGATTCTGATCGTTGAGTTTGCGAAAGAACGT
>Ga0247813_10001296_pt1 | contig 19411 bp, 15 predicted proteins | sample UWRJL169409C1_FD_180719 | JGI IMG/M metagenome (GOLD analysis project Ga0247813, IMG submission 180719) | Plant litter microbial communities from Arlington Agricultural Research Station in Wisconsin, United States - UWRJ-L169-409C-1 | ecosystem: Environmental > Terrestrial > Plant litter >... | reverse complement strand
CATCTAAAAAATTAAATAAGCCTAATAAGGTTACCAATATAGAATCTTCTACTGAACACAAGATTTCCACGAGTGACCTGGAACTTGATCGTGTACTTGGTGGCGGATTGGTCGCCGGTTCTGTCATCCTGATCGGTGGAGAGCCCGGGATAGGGAAATCTACGCTGATGCTGCAACTGGCACTCAACATATCAGGCAAAAAGGTATTGTACATCTCCGGGGAGGAAAGTGAACAGCAGATCAAAATGCGTGCAGAGCGAATTACCGAGAATCCAGCGGCCGATTGTTACATCCTTACAGAAACTTCTACTCAGCATATTTTTAAGCAGATAGAAGATCTGGAACCGGATATATTAGTAATAGACTCCATACAGACTTTACATTCCTCGCATATTGAATCTACGCCCGGCAGTGTTTCACAGGTGAGAGAATGCACGGCAGAACTGATTCGCTTTGCAAAAGAAACGGGTACACCGGTTTTCCTGATTGGCCATATTACTAAAGATGGTGCTATTGCCGGGCCAAAGATTTTAGAACATATGGTTGATACCGTGTTACAGTTTGAGGGCGACAGACACCATATCTACAGAATACTCCGTTCAATAAAAAACAGGTTTGGTGCGGCAGCAGAGCTGGGAATCTACGCGATGCATGGCGCCGGACTGAGACAAGTTTCCAATCCATCTGAAATACTTTTGTCTCAACGTGATGAAGAATTGAGTGGAATAGCAATTTCAGCGACATTAGAGGGCGCCAGGCCAATGCTTATCGAAACACAAGCATTGGTGAGCACAGCCGCTTTCGGGACGCCTCAGCGGTCTGCTACAGGTTTTGATACTAGAAGAATGAATATGCTGCTTGCCGTACTGGAAAAAAGATGCGGTTTTAGACTTGGGACAAGGGATGTTTTCTTAAATATCGCCGGAGGAATAAGGGTAGAAGATCCTGCAATTGACCTGGCGATCGTAGCCGCAATCATCTCTTCTCATGAGGATATTTCGATCTCATCAAAAATATGTTTTGCCGCAGAGGTAGGATTATCGGGCGAGATCAGGGCAGTAAACAGGATTGAGCAGCGTATTTCAGAAGCAGATAAACTGGGTTTTGAAAGGATTTTCGTTTCAAAGTATAATTTAAAAGGGCTCGACACAAAAAAGTTCAACATTGAGATTACCGGTGTAAGCAAGATTGAGGACGTGTTTTCGTTATTGTTTGGCTAAACATTGTTTCAGATGGTATAGGTGATACAAGATAATTTTAATATGTTTATAACAACAAGTAAAAGACCTGCTTTAAATAACCTTAAAACCTAGAACCATGCTTATTGTTGCAATTATTGTTATCCTTGCCCTGGTATTCGGTATCAGTTTCTATAACGGACTGATCAGAAAAAGAAACCAGGTAACCAATGCTTTCTCTGCTATTGATGTAATGCTCAAAAAACGTTATGATCTCTTACCTAATCTGGTAGAAACGGTGAAACAGTATACCAATTATGAAGAAGGTGTGCTGACTAAAATCACCAACCTTAGAAGTCAGGCTGCTGCTGGTCAGCTCAGCAACCAGGAGAAACTTGACCTGGACAAACAGATTGGGAAGGCAGTCAATGGGATGATGATTTCTGTAGAAAATTATCCCGACCTGAAAGCCAATCAGAACTTCCTTAACCTGCAGAGCACATGGACAGAAAGTGAAGAACAGATCGCCGCAGCGAGAAGGAATTATAACGCTTCGGTTACAGATTATAATAACGCAATTATGATGTTCCCGGGAAGTATCTTTGCAGGAATGTTAAGTTATCAGCCTATTACTGTCATTGAAAATACAGTTGAAGAGAGACAAAATATCAGCGCAAAAGATCTATTTAACAGTTAATGGTGGTCGATTTCAGAAATGATCCGGCGGTACAGCTGATCATGCAAACACTGGAGGCCGACAGAAAAGTGATTGCCGATGCAAAACGTAAGTCCTTTTTTATCATGGGTGGCGGTGCAGTTGTGCTAATTGTTGGTTTGAGTTTAGGTCTAAGTTATTTCGCTGCTGTGCCAAGTGCTGCAATTATCATTTATGGTTTAGTTCAATATTCAAAAACCACTACTGCTTTCAGCATTTATAAAGATGCTTTCAAAAAGAAAGTAGTGGGCGACGCATTGCGGGATATAGACCAGAGTTTAATTATTGAGCCGCTGCAGGGCATGACTGACTCAGAGTTTGATGATACGAGGCTCTTTTCTACCAGTCCGGATAGGTACCATAGCGAAGATCAGGTAAGTGGTAAGGCAGATAAAACCCGCTTTTATTTTTCGGAAGTACATGCAGAGTATAAAAGTGAATCTACGGATAGCAAAGGCCGCAAAACAACTACATGGCATGATATCTTTAAGGGAATTATCTTTGCTGCTGATTTTAATAAAAACTTTCATGGTGTCACCATCGTGCGGCCAAAGGATATGGGAAGCACGATAGGCTCCTGGTTTGCCAAAGCTGTCCCCGGCTTATTCGGAGGCGGTAGTCAGGTGGTTGAACTGGAAAACATAGAGTTCAGCAAAACATTTATCACTAATTCAACAGATCAGATTGAAGCCCGTTATATCTTAACACCTGCAATGATGGATAAACTCTGCGAGCTGAACAAGAGATGCAGTTATACGGTTTCTCTATCCTTTATTGATTCACACCTTTATATCGCTTTTCCCTTGGATGAGAATTACTTTGAGCCACCTTTATATAAAAGCCTGCTGGATCCTTCCTGTTTGGAAAGAGATATTTACATTATCCGTTTTATGTATGACATTGTGAAAGAGCTGGATCTGAACACCAGGATTTGGGGGAAAGAATAATAGCTGTTTGATGTGATTGATGGAGTATACCTTAAAATTTGCAAATTTTAAGGTATACTCCATCAATCACATCAAACAATCAGCACAATTGGTTGCACACATTAAAATTCTAATATTTTAAGGTAAACCTGTCTATAAATGAAAAATCCCGCAGCGCTGAAGCTTACGGGATTTTCTTTATTTATAATAATGTACTATTTTGATAAGTACATTGATTTGTCTTTATACAATTTCAGGAAATACGGATCTTCCAGATCTTTAATGAATCGGATAGATTCTCCTGTAGATTTCATTTCCGGACCTAGCTCTTTAGTCACTTCCGGGAATTTGTCATAAGAGAAAACTGGCTCTTTAATCGCATACCCAACTAATTTACGTTCGATATTGAAATCTTTCAGCTTATTTACTCCCAGCATCACTTTTGCTGCAATATTGATATAAGGAACATCATATGCTTTAGCAATGAAAGGAACTGTTCTGGAAGCTCTTGGATTTGCTTCAATTACATAGACCTTTTCATCTTTCACCGCAAACTGAATGTTTAATAAACCAATTACATTAAGTGCCCTTGCAATTTTCTTAGAGTAAGTCTCCATATCGTTCATTACTTTTTCAGAAAGACTGAAAGGAGGTAATACCGCGAATGAATCTCCGGAGTGGATACCAGCAGGCTCAATATGTTCCATTAAACCTACAATATGTACATCGTCACCATCAGAGATAGAATCTGATTCAGTTTCTTCTGCTCTGTCAAGGAAATGGTCAATCAGCACCCTGTTACCCGGCAAATCACCTAGTAATTTCACTACTGCTTTCTCAAGATCTTCATCATTGATAACGATACTCATTCCCTGTCCGCCTAATACATAACTTGGACGTACTAACACAGGATATCCTACCTCATTAGCTACAACAATTGCCTCTTCAGCATTCTCTGCAACACCATATTTAGGATAAGGAATACCCAATTCTTTCAATAAATCTGAAAAACGTCCGCGGTCTTCTGCGATATCCATATTATCATAAGAAGTTCCAATGATCTTGATTCCGTTCTCATGCAGTTTTTCTGCCATTTTCAATGCAGTCTGACCACCAAGTTGTACAATCACACCTACTGGATTTTCAAGCTCAATGATTTCACGTACATGCTCCCAGAACACAGGCTCAAAATATAGTTTGTCAGCCATGTTGAAATCCGTCGAGACAGTCTCTGGATTACAATTGATCATAATCGCCTCAAATCCGGTTTCCTTTGCAGCCAATAAACCATGTACACAAGAGTAATCAAACTCAATACCCTGACCAATACGGTTAGGACCTGATCCCAATACGATAATTTTCTTTTTATCCGTTGGAAGTGATTCATTCTCTTCTTCGAAAGTAGAGTAGTAGTACGGTGTTTTTGCAGAAAACTCAGCCGCACACGTATCTACCATTTTATACACACGCTTGATCCCTAAAGATTTTCTGCGGTCGTAAACTTCATCTTCTGTTACATTACCCAATAAATAGGCAATCTGAATATCAGAGAAACCTTTTTGTTTCAGTGTAAAGAAGAAGTCTTTTGGTATATTATTTAATGAATAACGTTTTAATTCTGTTTCCAGATGAACGAGTTCCTGAATCTGTGATAAGAACCATTTATCAATTTTGGTAACCTTACGGATAGATTCTAAAGGAACACCCATACTCATCGCATCCTTGATCAGGAATAAACGATTCCAGCTGGCGTGCTCTAAGCCGTACATGATATCTTCGATGCTGCGGTTATGTTTACCATCTGCACCTAATCCTGCGCGACCAATTTCGAGACTCTGACAAGCTTTTTGAAGTGCTTCGATGAAAGTACGACCAATAGCCATTACTTCACCTACAGATTTCATTTGCAGACCAAGCTCCATATTAGCGCCTTTAAACTTATCGAAGTTCCATCTCGGTACTTTAACGATAACATAGTCTAAAGTAGGCTCAAAATAAGCAGAGGTAGTTTTAGTGATCTGGTTCTCTAATTCATCAAGATTGTATCCAATAGCCAGCTTGGAAGCTATTTTAGCAATAGGGTAACCAGTTGCTTTACTAGCCAGTGCTGATGAACGTGATACCCTTGGGTTAATTTCGATAGCGATAATGTCATCGTTATCAGGATTAACTGAGAACTGAACATTACATCCGCCAGCGAAGTTACCTATCGCACGCATCATTTTAATTGCCTGGTTACGCATATCCTGGTAACAACGATCAGATAAGGTCATAGCCGGAGCTACAGTGATCGAGTCGCCGGTATGGATACCCATCGGGTCAAAGTTTTCAATAGAGCAGATAATAATCACATTATCATTTTTATCTCTTAATAACTCCAGCTCGTATTCTTTCCAGCCCAAAACTGCTTTTTCTACCAGTACTTCATGTGTTGGAGAAGCTTCAAGACCACGTTTCAGCGCAGCATCAAAATCTTCTTTTTTATGGACGAAACCCCCACCAGAACCACCTAATGTATAAGAAGGGCGAATAACCAGCGGATAACCGATTTCCTGCGCCGCTTCTTTACCTTCTAAAAAGGAATTAGCGATTTTTGAAGGCGCAACACCAACACCTATATCCACCATTAACTGGCGGAAAGATTCTCTGTTTTCTGTTTTTTCAATCGCAGCAACATCAACGCCAATAATTCTGACGCCATGTTTTTCCCAGATACCGCGTTCTTCAGCTTCAACACAAAGATTTAAGGCAGTCTGTCCACCCATGGTAGGTAATACCGCATCAATTTTTCGTTCTATCAGAATTTCTTCAATAGACGCGATAGTAAGCGGTCTGAGATAAACATGATCTGCAATTACCTTATCAGTCATAATTGTTGCAGGATTGGAGTTAATAATAGAAACTTCAATTCCTTCTTCTTTTAAGGATAATGCAGCTTGGGATCCTGCGTAATCAAACTCACAGGCTTGGCCAATGATAATAGGTCCGGATCCAATAATCAATACTGAACGTATGGAGGTGTCTTTAGGCATAAGGCTTTTAAAAAAGTCTAAAGTATTGTTAAGTAAAAAAATGTGGTCTTTTCAAACCTGATAGCTGGGCGAGATTTTCTGTGCTATAGTGAAGAATCCCGACTGTTCTGTCGGGATGCAAAGTTACATTTTTAGCCGATACAAATCAGATTTTTTTTAAAAGGATGTGAAGAAAGAAACTGAACCTGTTGCAGCGTGCTTTTATTATGCCTTTCCATTAAATTTCAGGCATGTACATGGAATAGATTTTGTACGTTTAATACCATATCAAGGTACATTTAAAATAGCACACAAAATGAAAACACTATTATTAACAGCTTTTGCGGCTGTCATTTTATTTACTGGATGCGGAACAGTTCAGTCGATTATCAAATCAAGCTTCCCGTATACAGCAACACTGGTTATTCCTGCATCATCAAAAGCGAATACAACGGTATCATCCACCAGTGCAGCAAGCAGCTTCGATGAGATCTTCGGTAATCAGAGTGGGAATGATTATATCCGTGACGTAAGGATTGCTTCTGCAAGATTGATTGCATCTAGTCCTAATGATAAAAGTATGGGGATGTTTAAATCCGTAAAAATGTTCATCTCCAATAGCGGAACAGGGGAAGTCATGGTAGCGTCAAGAAGTGATGTGGCAGAAAACATAGGATCTTCACTCGTACTAGATATTGACAATTCCCGTTTTGTAGATAAGTATATCAAAGGCAACAGCCTGCGGATACGGATGGAATATGTGTTAAGGAATGACCTGACAACAGACGTAAGTGTTAGAACTTCGCTCAGTTTCAGCTCGTCGCCAAATAACCAAAAATAAAAGCATCCCCTCAGTTCGTTGCACTGGCGATAATCTTCATAAATTTTGTTTGGTTTATTATCCGGTACGGGACGTTCATCCCTGCCGGATTTTTTTACATTTGCCCTATGACATTAACAGTGGGTACAGCTATACTTCAGGCAGTAGATTATTTAATTCAATCCGGATGGCTGGAATGGGCCGGCGTATTTACAGGCATTTTATGTGTGTGGCTTGCGGCTAAAAATAACATCCTTAACTGGCCCATTGCGATTGTAAGTGTGCTTATTTATACGTTGATCTTCTTTGAAACCAGGTTATATTCTGATATGGGGCTTCAGGTTTATTTCCTGTTGATGAATATTTATGGCTGGTATTTCTGGAGCAAAAAGAAAAATGCCAGAGAGCAACCCACACCTGTGATATCAATTACAAAACTGGAAGTTATTCTCTCTGTTATTGCGGTTATCCTTTTAACACTCATTCCAGGATTTCTGCTCCATCAAAATACAAAAGCAGCCTATCCTTATATTGATAGTTTTTGTACTGCGTGCAGCCTGGTTGCACAGGTTTTTCTGGCCAGAAAAGTTTTGCAGAACTGGCTGATCTGGATCTTTGTTGATATCATATATGTAGCTGTTTATTTATCAAAAGGTCTTTATCCGACAGCAATGATGTATACACTTTATATTTACATTGCATGGATGGGCTATCAAGAATGGAAAAAAACACTTACAGCAGAACAACATGATTAAAAAGATAGCAATCGTGGGACCAGAGAGCACCGGCAAATCTACCCTTACAAAACTTCTCGCTAAACATTATAACACACTTTGGGTTGCTGAATTTGCGCGGTATTACTGTGCGGCCCTGACTGCCCCCTGTACAATGCAGGACGAAATTAATATGTTTCATGGTCAGGTGGCATTAGAAGAATCTGTGCTGGCCATGGCCGATAAGGATTTCATTTTATGTGATACCACTTTTTTAACGGTAAAGATCTGGAGCGATGAAATGCTTGGCGAAACACCCCAATTGGTTTTAGATGCTTTACAGGAAAGAACTTATGATTTGTACCTGCTGCTTGATATAGACCTGCCATGGCAGGAAGATCCTTTGCGTGACTTCCCCCATATGCGTGAACATTTCATGAATATCTGGTTAAAGGAACTGGCTGATCTGAATGCAAACTATGTGCTGATCAATGGAATTGAAGACCGTTTAAGTAATGCCATCATAGCAATAGACACCTTTCTGGCTACAGGGAAATAGGTTTGCACCGGTTTCATTGCTATTCCTGAATTATTTTATACATTTGCTGATATCAAAAGGGGTGCCTTGTTTTGTAAAAAACACAAAGACAGGCTGAGATCATACCCATTATCTGAAAGAAACGCTCATGCGCTTTTTATCAGATATGCACCTGATCCGGGTAATGCCGGCGGAGGGATCGGAGTTATGGAGTTTAATTATGTTGTATTTACCCCTATTTACAACAGGTTTTACTAAAAAAGCAAATAAATTGAAAAAGTTACTGACCGCAATAATGGTCGTTCTCCTCTTGCCTTTATTATCTAAAGCGCAATACACGATTTCGGGATCTGTTTCCGAAAAAACAAACCAAACCTTTTTACCAAGTGCAAGCATCGTACTGAAAGGTGCCGGCTATGGTACAAAAAGTGGTGCCATGGGTAAATATCAACTCTCGAATATTAAAGCGGGTAAATATATCATCGCTGTAAGTTTCCTTGGTTTTGAAACCCAGCAGAAAACAATTGAGGTTAATGGCGACGTGATTGTAGATTTTAGCCTGATACAGTCGGCGTATCTGGCTGATGAGGTGATTGTAATGGCAACCAGAGCCACAGAGAAATCGGCTACTACTTATAAAAACGTTAGCAAGTCTGAAATTGAAGCAAACAACTTTGGTCAGGATCTTCCTTTTATTATTAATAATACTCCTGGTGTTGTTGTTACCTCAGATGCAGGTGCAGGCGTGGGCTATACTGGTTTAAGAATCAGGGGAAGTGATGCAACAAGAGTAAATGTGACGGTGAATGGTATTCCCCTTAATGATGCAGAAAGTCAGGGTTCATTCTTTGTGAATATGCCAGATTTTGCTTCTTCTGTAGAGAATATCCAAATTCAGCGTGGCGTTGGTACCTCTACAAACGGAGCAGGTGCTTTTGGTGGTAGTCTAAATATCCAGACTTCTTCTCCGGCACTGTCACCCTATGCAGAGCTGAACAATACTTACGGATCATTTAATACACTAAAGAATACGGTTAAAATCGGAACAGGACTGATTGATAATAAATTTAGTTTCGACGGACGGTTATCAAGGATACAGTCGGACGGTTATGTAGACCGCGGCGCATCGCTTTTGAAATCTTATTTCCTTTCCGGTGCATATCATGGAAAAACCGACTTATTGCGAATCAATGTCTTCTCCGGTGCAGAGAAAACTTATCAGTCATGGAATGGCGTTCCGGAGTCGAGACTAAATAGTGATATTGATGGAATGAACGCTTATGTTTCCCGCAACGGACTAAATGAGCGTGATTCTATAAATTTATTAAACTCGGACAGCCGGAAATATAATTCTTATCTGTACAAAGATCAGAATGACAATTACTGGCAAGACCATTATCAACTCCTCTATGCAAAGCAGTTCAGTGATCAGTTTTCTTTCAACGGTGCCCTGCATTATACTTATGGTAGGGGTTATTTTGAGGAATTTAAAGACAACCAGGAATTCACAAATTATGGCTTGCCCAATCCAGTGATTAATGGTGCTCCAGTCACGGAAACCGATCTGGTTAGAAGAAGATGGTTAAATAATAATTTTTACGGTGTTACCTACGCTTTTAACTACCGTCCTCAGTCTAATTTAAATTTCACACTCGGAGGGGCATATAATCAATATCGTGGTAAACATTTCGGACAGATTACCTGGGCTGAAGTAGCGTCTACGCTGAATAATTCAGACCATTATTATGATGGCAGAGGTAATAAAAATGATTTCAATGTGTATGCAAAAGCAACTTACAGTCCGGTAGAAAAACTAAGTCTTTTTGCTGATCTGCAGTACAGAAGGGTTAACTATGATATCACAGGAACTGATACTTATCAGCAGGTATTTGATATACATAAGGATTTTAATTTTTTCAATCCAAAGGTAGGCGCAACTTATTTCGTAGACAAGACGAGTAATATTTACGCCTCTTTCAGTGTAGCAAATAAAGAAGGTAACCGTGATGACTATGTAAACACCAAGGCAGGAATATTGCCTAAATCTGAGCGTCTTTATGATGTAGAGGCCGGTTACAGAATTAAGGACAATAGATTTAGTGCCGGGCTGAACGTTTATGGAATGATTTATAAAGATCAGTTGGTGATTACCGGTGAACTGACAGATGTAGGCAGCAATATCCGTCAGAACGTTCCTGATAGTTACCGTGCCGGAATCGAGCTTGACGGATCTTATACAATTAGTCAGCATTTCCTTATCAACGCAAATGCAGCATTGAGCAGAAATAAGATCAAAGAGTTTAATGAGCAGATTTATAATTATGATATCGATGATTATACGACTATCAATTACAAAAAAACTGATATCTCCTTCTCTCCCAATGCTGTAGTATTTGGAGAACTGGTATATAAACCTTTCACTGGTTTTGCTATTGCGCTGCAGAGTAAATATGTTGACAAGCAGTATATGGACAATACCCAAAACGAACAGAGAAAGTTAAAAGGATACTGGGTAAACAACGCCCGATTAGGATATGACTTTAGCTTTAAAGGTGTGAAAAACATGAATATAGGCTTACTGGTAAATAATATCCTGAACAAAAAATATGAAAGTAATGGTTATACCTATGGTTCCATTTCCGACGGCGTACGCACTACTGACAACTTTTATTTCCCACAGGCAGGAACAAACCTCCTTTTATCCCTGAATGTTAAATTTTAGCATAACCATTTCCAAAAGAAAATCGCCGGCCATACAACCGGCGATTTTCTTTTAATAGCCTATTTCCAATTGTAACACCTTAACTTTACACAAAAAGAAATTGATCCAATGAAGAAGTTTATTGAAACACTCCAGTTTATTACACACGATATAGATACATTAACGCATATAGAACAGGCACAGATTGCTTGTGAGGCAGGAGCTAAATGGATTCAATACCGGTGCCTGACTAAAGATGATGAGGCGCTGTTACAAGATATTAATGCTATAGCAGAGATTTGCGACGACTGGGGGGCAACACTAATCGTTACCAACCACATTCATCTGAATAGAAAGGCAGATATACAAGGTTTTCATATTGAAGATATGGATGCTGATTTTGTAGCGTTGCGGGAACAATTAGGTGAAGATATTACTATTGGCGGTTCTTCAAATACAGTTGAGGGATTAATCAGACTTGCCGCTGAAGGTGCAGATTACGCCGGTTGCGGACCATTCAGTTTAACCACAACTAAACCTAATAATTCACCACTGTTAGGATTGGAAGGTTACAGAAAGATTGCTTCAATTTTAAAAGAAAAAGAGATCGATTTACCTTTCCTGGCTGTTGGAGGCGTAACTCTTGATGATGTAGATGCTTTGATGGAAACCGGCATTTTTGGAATTGCTGCTTCTTCTGCGATCAATAAAGCAGAGAATATGAAAGAAGCTTACGAGGATTTTTATAATAAGCTGAACTAACTCTAATTTGATAATGCACCGTTTTATCACTCTTGAACCCAAAATATGACCATATACTTTATAAGTGGACTGGGAGCTGATGAAAGAGTATTTCAATTTCTTGATTTACCTGGTGTAAAAAAGGTATTTATTAAATGGATAACACCCCAAATTGATGAAGAACTGAGCTCTTACGCCGAAAGGATAACTGCACAGATTGACCTGACTCAGGAAGTTATTCTTACCGGCATATCATTCGGTGGGATTGTAGCGCAGGAAATTGCCAAGATAATAACCTGCAAAAAGTTAATTATCATTTCCAGTGTTAAATCACATAAGGAATTCAACTGGCAACTTTCCTTCGTAGCCTTCACCAGAATCCATAAATTATTTCCTGTTAGGTTTCTGAAATGGAGCAACTCGCTTACAGCAGATTATTATTTTGGTACAACTTCAGCGAAAGAATCAAAACTTCTGCATCAAATCATTAAAGATACAGACGATGTCTTTATGGTATGGGCTATTAACTGTATAATGACATGGAAGAATGCTAATATAGCAGAAGATATTATCCATATTCATGGAACATCAGATAAAATATTTCCCATCAGACCAATAAATAACTGTATAAAATTACTAAAGGCGGGCATTTCATGATAGTCAATAAATCTGAGGAGATAAGTAGAATAATTATGAGCTGTATTTGATTTTACATTTCAAAAATGCAGGTTTATCGCTTACATTTGTTTAAAACCTTCCCCCATTGGATAGCCCCGGAATAATAGACAAACAAGATCCTTATGCAGCCCTTCGTTACAGGGAGTTCAGATCTTATCTTGGTATGCGTTTCTTTTTTACGTTTGCCTATCAGATGCAGGCCGTAATTATCGGCTTTCACATTTATCATCTAACTAAGGATCCACTCGCTTTGGGTCTGGTTGGGCTTTGCGAAGCAATCCCCGCAATAGGAATCGCATTATATGGCGGTTATGTGGCAGATAAATCTGAGAAAAGAGGACTGTTGCTTAAAATCTTTATAGGGGTATTTCTCTGCTCAGTGGTGATGCTGATATCGACCTCCAGTCAGATGCATGCATACGTTCCTGTTAGTTATATCATACCCATCATGTATGTTATGGTATTCGGAATAGGTATTGCAAGAGGATTTTTTAGTCCGGCTACCTTCTCTCTGATGGCCCAGATTATACCAAAAGAACTGTATCCTAACTCGAGTACCTGGAACAGTTCATCTTATATGGCTGCTTCTATTTTAGGTCCAGCTGCAGGCGGACTGATCTATGGCTTTTATGGTATCACGGTTACCTATAGTGTGATCTTACTTTTTATCTTTATTTCGCTGATTTGTATTTTCTTTTTCAAGCCGCATCCTCCTACATATATCCCTAAAGAAAGTATTATAAAAAGTCTCACCGAAGGCGTACAGTTTGTATTTAAAAGTAAAATGATGCTCGGAGCAATGAGTCTGGATCTGTTCTCGGTATTTTTTGGAGGTGCAGTAGCACTCTTGCCTGTATTTGCGAACGACATTTTAAAAGTGGGTTCAGAAGGCTTAGGCTTCATGCGCGCTGCAGCATCTGGTGGTGCCGTTCTAACTATGCTGGCCATGACAAGAATTTCTCCTATGCACAAACCCTGGAGAAATCTGCTGATTGCTGTGGCAGGTTTTGGAACCAGTATTATCTGTTACGGATTATCGAAAAATTTCTATCTCACGCTTGTATTCTTATTCCTGGAAGGTGCGTTTGACAGTGTAAGTGTATTGATCCGTTCTACCATCATGCAGCTGCTTACTCCCGATACAATGAGAGGAAGGGTCTCTGCCGTAAACAGCATGTTTATCGGCTCTTCTAATGAGATAGGGGCATTTGAATCAGGATTAACTGCTAAATTGATGAGAACTGTCCCAGCGGTCGTATTTGGTGGCTGTATGACTATCCTTGTCGCCGGTATTACCTACACAAAAACCAAGAGTCTGCTCGGCTTGAGTTTACAGGAAATCAACGACAAGGACGTCTAGGTATATTCTGATAAATAATGACAGAGATTTATCTCTCTCCTACTTGCTGGCGCCACATGGCATAATATAACCCTTTCTCCGCAAGAAGATCTGCATGTTTGCCCTGCTCAATAATGTGTCCCTTTTCAAGCACGTAAATACGATCCGCATGGCGGATAGTTGACAAGCGGTGAGCAATCAATATGGTAATGTGGTTGGTAAAATCAGAAACTTCCCTGATCGTAGCCGTGATCTCTTCTTCAGTAAGTGAATCCAGTGACGAAGTCGCCTCATCGAAGACCAGAATATCTGGCTTACGTAACAACGCACGGGCAATTGATAAGCGCTGTTTTTCTCCTCCAGACACTTTTACCCCGCCTTCACCAATTACAGTGTCCAGACCTTTGTCTGCACGCGCCAGAAGAGACTGACACGCGGCCTGCTCCATCACGCGTAAACATTCCTCATCTGTTGCACCCGGACGAACAAATTGCAGGTTTTCCCTGATCGTTCCCGAAAATAACTGCGTATCCTGCGTAACAAATCCAATTTTCTCCCTTAAAAGATCGAGGTCAATTTCCTTACTGGTAATGTTATTGTATAATACTTCCCCGATAACCGGTTGATAGAGTCCGACTAAAAGTTTTACCAGTGTAGTTTTACCAGATCCTGAAGGACCAACAAAGGCAATTGTTTCTCCATCCTTTACCTGGAAACTAATTTCATTTAATGCATTGGTCTTTCCGGTAAGATGCCTGAAGCTTAAATCAGAGAATTCGAGCGACTGAATTTTGTTGAGCACTTTAGGATTCGAAGGCTTTTTGTCAACCGGCGTATTTAATATTTTTTTAAAATTCCCCAATGAAACCTCTGCCTCGCGCCACGATAAAATTACGTTACCGAGTTCCTGCAATGGTCCGAAAAGGAAAAAAGAGTAGAAGAGAAAAGAGAAGTACTGGCCTGCAGAAATTGTATTCTCAAAAATAAGGATCAGCAGCACTACGACCATGATACTACGTACCAGGTTAACCGTAGTTCCCTGAACAAAGCTCATACTTCTTACATACTTTACCTTTCTTAATTCCAGTCCAAGAATTTTATAGGTTGTTTTATTTAAACGCTCAATTTCCTGACTAGCTAATCCAAGACTCTTCACCAGTTCAATATTTCTTAAAGATTCTGTGGTAGACCCCGCCAAAGAAGTAGTTTCCGCAACAATAGTCCGCTGAATAGTCTTTATCTTTCTGCTTAAGAACCAGCTTACATAACTGATAATAGGGATGGCTAGAAAATAGATCAGCGTAACTTTGTAACTCACCGTAACAGAGTAGACAATTACAAATACCATCCCAATCAGACTCACAAACAATACACTGATAAAAGAGGTGATGAACTTCTCACTGTCCACTCTTACCTTTTGCAGGATACCCAGTGTCTCACCACTACGTTGGTCTTCAAAAACCTGATAAGGAAGTTCCAAAGAATGTTTTAGTCCGTCAGCATACATCTGTGCCCCTACTTTCTGTATCACTACACTAGTAAAGTAATCCTGAAAGTTTTTGGCAATCCTAGATACCATGGCTGCGCCTACACCCAGACCGATCAATCCCAGCACCCCCCAAACAAATGCATCACGCGTCAGCACATCCTTTTTCTCAATAAAACGATCCACAATACGTCCCGTAATATATGGATCAAGCAAAGAAAAGCCAATGTTTATAGCCGCCAGCAATAATGCTGCAGCCACAACCATTTTATAGTTTTTAAGATATTGTATTAATAGATTCATTTAGCAAAAAATAGAGCGTAAAAATAAACAAAGGGAATATAGCAAAAGCCATATTCCCTTTTAATTACCGTAATATTATATTTAGAATTATACGGTCATTACATCTTTTTCTTTTGCTTCGGCGTGTTTATCCACCTTAACAATATATAGATCCGTCATTTTCTGAACTTCCGCTTCACCAGTCTTGATTTCATCGTCAGAAACGCTTTCACCTTTCAATTTTTTGATTTTCTCATTCGCGTCCTTACGGATATTACGAACAGTAATACGACCGCGTTCTGCTTCTTCCTTTACCTTTTTAACCAGGTCTTTTCTACGCTCTTCAGTCAGAGGAGGAACAACAAGACGAATAACAATACCATCATTCTGTGGATTGATACCAATATTGGCTTCCATGATTGCGCGCTCAATAGGAACCAGCATATTTTTTTCCCAAGGCTGAACAAGCAATGTACGTGCATCAGGAGTATTGATACTGGCAACCTGGCTTAAACCAGTTGCACTTCCGTAATAATCAACCATAATGCCATCCAGCATGCCAGCTGAAGCTTTACCGGCACGTATTTTAGTCAATTCAGACTCACAATGGGCAATCGCTTTATCCATTGTAGCCTGAGCATCTTGTAATTGTTTCTTTATGAGGTCATTCATAACTTATGCTATTTATCAGAAATATAATTGTATTAATTTAGACTTTAACAAGGGTACCGATCTCTTCACCCTGAGCAATTTTCATGAAGTTTCCGGTTTTGTTCATATCAAAGACGATGATCGGCAACTCATTTTCTTCACATAGCGTGAAAGCAGTCATATCCATCACATTTAATCCTTTGGAATAAACTTCCTTGAAAGAAATTTCAGAGTAACGTGTAGCTGTAGGATCTTTCTCCGGATCTGCAGTATAGATACCATCAACACGCGTACCTTTCAATACTACATCCGCTTTAATTTCAATTGCACGCAATGCTGCCGCAGAATCAGTAGTAAAATATGGATTTCCTGTTCCGGCACCGAAAATAACCACGCGACCTTTTTCAAGGTGACGTACAGCTCTTCTGCGGATAAAAGGTTCGCAGATCTGCTCCATCTTTATCGCTGTAAGCAGTCTTGTTTTAAGACCAACTTTTTCCAGTGCATCCTGCAGCGCCATACTGTTAATTACTGTAGCCAGCATTCCCATATAATCGGCCTGAGCACGATCCATACCAGATTTCTCTGCGCTCAAACCTCTGAAAATATTACCGCCACCAATAACAATAGCGATTTCGAGGCCCTGGGCATGAACAGCTTTAATATCTTCAGCGTATTGTTTTACACGGTCGTTATCAATACCATATTGCTTTTCGCCCATTAGCGATTCTCCGCTTAATTTGAGTAGGATCCTTTTATACTTCATGACTCCAAAAATAACTATTTGTTTTAATTATTACGGATCAAATGTTCAACTCCGTCTATAAAAACCTTTTGCAAGGTTAGTTCGTCTGACAATAACAATAAGCTGGCCGCTTTTCCTACAGCTATCTCCCCATACTTATCCTGCTTGTCTAAAATCTTTGCCGGGTACGCAGAAGCCATCTTTAAGGCCGAAAACAGAGGGATATCACAGTGATCTACGCAATTTTTCACCGCTTTAAGCATCGTGATCGCAGATCCGGAAATTGTACCTTCAGGAGTTACATATTTTTTTCCCTGTAGCTGATGCTGATAGGGACCGATACTACAGGCAGTAACCGCATCCGTAATTAGAAATAACCGTCCTGCCATAGATTTATAGGTCATTTTAACAATTTCAAAGTCAACATGTGCCCCATCAGCAATAATACTCGCCATCGCTGATGGATGATTCAGTACCGCTACAGGCAAGCCTGGATTTCTGTGATGAATAGAGGGCATTGCATTGTATAAATGCGTGGTCGTAGTGAATCCATTAGCAAAAGCCTGATTGGCCTGTTCAAAATTTGCATCACTATGTCCGAGAGACAGGACTATTCCCTGGTCACGCAAATATCGGATCACTTCTTCATCCTGCAATTCATAGGCGAGTGTCATCATTTTTACTACACCATCTGCTTCATCGAGTAAGTCTTTGACCTCTTCCAGCGTTGCTTTATGCACATATTCCAGCGGATGTGCGCCTAATCTTTTAGGATTTAAATAGGGTCCCTCCAAGTGAAGTCCCAAAAAGCCCTTTGCTTGTTTACGGTAGATTTTTGCAGCAGCGATAGCCGCTTTAAAAACAGCAAGCGTATTTGTCGCGAGACAGACCAAAAACCCTGTAGTTCCCTTACTAAGCAGGTCATCATCCATCTGTGCCAATGTTTCTACTGTCGGATAAGCAGAAAATAAGTTGCCCCCGCTGCCATAAATCTGCAGATCGGTAAAACCCGGACTTAGGTAGGCTCCTTTTCCATCAACTAAGTCATATCCCGCAGGTATCTCTTCTTTTGTGATTTCCCTGATTATTCCATCGGCAATCAGCACAGATACACCTGTAATCAGCTGTTCATCTTTAAAAAACTTACAGTTTGTAATTGCAATCATCTCAAATGAATTTTGCTAAATATAGGGCAAAAAAAAAGTCCCTTAAAATAAGGGACCTTTTTACTTATCATGAAGGAACTATGATCCTAATTGAACACGTTTAAATGCCGTAACAGTTAAACCCTTAGCAGTTTCATCTAAGAACTTACGAACATCTTTAGAAGAATCCTTAACAAATTCCTGGTTTAATAAAGTACTGTCTTTGTAGAACTTGTTCAGTTTACCAGCAGCAATTTTTTCAACCATTTCTTCTGGTTTACCTTCTGCACGGATTTGCTCTTTAGCAATTTCCATTTCACGTTCGATAGTGTGTGTATCTACGTCAGCTTTATCTAAAGCTACAGGGTTCATTGCAGCAATTTGCATTGCAACATCTTTACCTGCCTCATCAGCACCAGCAACAGCTTGGTTTAAAGCAACCAAAACACCTAAACGGTAGTTACTGTGGATATAAGGGATAACTTTTTCGCCTGAAACTGTTTCAAATTTAGAGATACCGATTTTCTCTCCAATTTTACCAGTGTTTTCAACGATGATATCAGAAACTTTCTGACCATCAACTTCTAAAGCTAATAATTCTTCTAAAGAAGCAGGATTTTTCTCTACTGCTAAGTCAGTGAATTTATTTGCTAAAGCGATGAAATCAGCATTTTTAGCTACGAAATCAGTTTCGCAGTTTAATTCAACTACAACACCACGTTTTCCGTCAGCTGTAGCTTTTGCAATTACAACACCTTCGTTAGAATCACGATCCTGACGGCTAGCTGCAACTTTAGCTCCTTTTTTACGTAAGTAATCAACCGCAGCTTCGAAATCGCCATTGGCCTCTATTAATGCTTTTTTGCAATCCATCATACCGGCACCGGTTTGTTGGCGTAATTTGTTTACATCTGCTGCAGAAATTTGTACTGACATCTTATTTTCTTTTTTAAGTTTTTATCTAAAAAAATTATGGGTTGTATATTGTTTGTTGTAAGTAATCACCCGCAACGCTCAACACACAACCCATTAATATATTATTTATGCTTCGCTTGTACCTTCTTCAGATTCAGCGTTTTCTTTTCTTGCTCTTCTTGCGCCAGGTGCAGCAGTTTCAGGAGCATCAGCAGCAGCTTTAGCAGCTACAGCTTCTTTTTCAGCTTCATCATATTTTTCACGTTTACGCTCGTCTAAACCTTCTTCGATTGCTCTGATGATTACATCAGTAATTAAAGAGATAGATTTAGTTGCATCATCATTCGCCGGGATAGGGAAATCGATGTTCGAAGGATCAGAGTTAGTATCTACCATTGCGAAAGTTGGAATGTTTAATTTCAACGCTTCGCTAACTGCGATATGCTCTTTTTTAACGTCAATTAAAAAGATAGCAGCTGGTAAACGGTTTAAATCCGCAATACCACCTAATAGGCTTTCTAATTTGATACGCTCACGTTGGATCATCAAACGCTCTTTCTTAGAAAGAATAGAGTAAGTACCGTCTTTAGTCATTTTGTCGATGTTAGACATCTTTTTGATTGACTTACGTACAGTCTGGAAGTTAGTTAACATACCACCTAACCAACGCTCAGTTACGAAAGGCATGTTTACTTTTCTTGCTTGATCAGCAACGATTTCTTTAGCTTGTTTCTTAGTCGCTACAAATAAGATCTTACGACCTGATTTTACAATCTGTTTGATTGCTGAAGCAGCTTCTTCAGTTTTAGTTAAAGTTTTGTTTAAAT
>Ga0247813_10001294_pt1 | contig 19420 bp, 17 predicted proteins | sample UWRJL169409C1_FD_180719 | JGI IMG/M metagenome (GOLD analysis project Ga0247813, IMG submission 180719) | Plant litter microbial communities from Arlington Agricultural Research Station in Wisconsin, United States - UWRJ-L169-409C-1 | ecosystem: Environmental > Terrestrial > Plant litter >... | reverse complement strand
ACCGGTGGCAGCTGGACGTCGATCAGCTGGGCCGACGCCGCCCGTCAGGTCGCAAGCCTCGCCGCCGGCCTGAAAGCGACCGGACTGAAGCGCGGCGACCGGGTGATGCTGGTCAGCGAGAACCGCCCCGAATGGTGCATCAGCGACCTGGCCATCATGGCCGCGGGCTGCGTGACCGTGCCCGCCTATGTCACCAACACCGAACGCGATCACCTTCACGTCATCGAGAATTCGGGCGCCTGCGCGATCATCGTCTCGACCGCCAAGCTTGCCAAGGCGCTGCTGCCCGCGGTCGTGAAATCGAACCAGGCGCAGACCGTGATCGGCATGGAGGTGATGCGGGTGCCCGCGGGCAGCGTCGACTTCCACGACTGGCACGCGCTGATCGCCGCCAACCCGACCGCGCCCGACGTCGCAGCCGCGGAAGCCGATTTCGACCGCGGCGACCTGGCGTGCATCATCTACACCAGCGGCACCGGCGGCGCGCCGCGCGGCGTCATGCAGCACCACGGCGCGATCCTGCACAATTGCGCAGGCTGCGCCGATGTCATCTCGGAGGATTTCGGCTGGGACGACGAGGTCTTCCTGTCGTTCCTGCCGCTCAGCCACGCCTATGAACACACCGGCGGCCAGCACTTCCCGATCAGTCTCGGTGGCCAGATCTATTACGCCGAGGGCCTCGACAAGCTCGCCGCGAATATCGAGGAAACGCGCCCGACGATCATGTTCGTCGTACCCCGCCTGTTTGAGGTCCTGCGCACGCGCATTAGTAAGACGATCGAGAAGCAGGGTGGCGCATCGGCGTACCTGCTCGACAAGGCGCTCGATATCGGCGCGAAGCGCTACAAGGGCCGCCTGCGGCTGATCGACCGGCCGATGCAGGCTGCCGTCGCCACCCTATTCAAGCCGAAGATCGCGAAGAAGTTCGGCGGCCGGATGAAGGCGATGATTTCGGGCGGGGCGCCGCTCAACCCCGAGGTCGGGCTGTTCTTCGAATCGCTCGGGCTCACCTTCCTGCAGGGCTATGGCCAGACCGAAGCCGCACCGGTCATCTCGTGCAACCGGCCCAAGGTGGGCGTCCGCATGGACTCGGTCGGCCCGCCGCTGAAGGACACGCAAGTCCGCATCGCCGAGGACGGCGAGATCCTGGTGAAGGGCGAGCTCGTCATGCACGGCTATTGGCGCAACGACGCCGAGACCGCGAAGGTGCTGAAGGATGGCTGGCTCCACACCGGCGACATCGGCGAGATCGACGCGAACGGCCGCATCGCGATCACCGACCGCAAGAAGGACCTGATCATCAACGACAAGGGCGAGAACGTCGCCCCGCAAAAGGTCGAGGGCATGCTGACGCTGCAGCCCGAGATCGTCCAGGCGATGATCGCCGGCGACAAGCGCCCCTATATGGTCGCGCTGATCGTGCCCGACCCCGAATGGACGCAGGAATGGTGCGCGGCGAACGGCGACACCTGCAGCTTCGCGCGGCTAGCGGAAAACAGCGAATACCGCACCGCGATCGGCGCCGCGATCGAGCGCGTGAACAAGGACCTGACGGTGACGGAGCGCATCCGGCGGTTCGTCCTCGCCGACGCTCCGTTCGCGATCGAGAACGAACAGCTGACGCCGAGTTTGAAGATACGGCGGCATGTGATCAAGCAGGCGTACGGGGAACGGCTGGACGCGTTGTACAAGGGGTAAGGGGGGCGCCGGGGGGGCCCGCCGCCTTGTCCTATCGCGTTCAAAAAAGGCCGTCACCCCAGCGAAGGCTGGGGTCTCCCAAGGTTTTGCGCGCGGGTGCGGCACGGTTGCGACCCGAACTGGAGACCCCAGCCTGCGCTGGGGTGACGATTTGGGAAGCGGTGTGACGGTTCCTGCGGCTAGGCAAGCGTGTCGTACAGGTCCCGCCACTCCGGATTGATCTCCTCGATCAACCGGATTTTCCACGCCCGGCTCCAGGCCTTCAACGCCTTCTCCCGCCAGATCGCATCCTGGATCGTTTCGTGCGCCTCGGCGAACACCAGCGTCTTGATGCCATACCGACGGCAATAGGCGGATCCAACATCACGCCGATGCTGGTCGACGCGTGCGGCGAGGTGGCTCGTCACGCCGATGTAGAGCATGCCGTGCGGCTTGCCCGCCATGATGTAGGTCCAGCCGCCGTGTCCCATGTGCAGCGAGGCTACGCGCTTCAACGGGAGATGCCAGCCTGCTCTGGCATGACGACCCGGGGATGCCGTCAACTCGATAAAAGCCGTCACCCCAGCGAAGGCTGGGGTCTCCCAAGGCCCGCGCGACGCTCCCCAGAAACGCCCCTACTTCTTCGGAACAGCCGCCGGCACCACCGCCATCGTCCAGTCCTTGTCCGGCCGCAGCCACTTCGCCGCGGTCGCCTGCAGATCCGCCGGCGTCGTCGTCACCAGATCCCGTGCGATCCCCTGCGTCGCTTCCATCCGGCGCGGGTCGAAGGTCGCGCCGCCCAGTTGCTGCAGCCAGAACTGGTTCCCGGTCGACGCGCGCATGATGTACTGCCCCATCGGCTTCCGAATCCGCTCCAGCTCGTCCGCCGGGATCGGCGTCGACACCAGCTCGGCCGCGATCTTTCGGGCGATGTCGAAGAAGAACGCGACCTTGTCCGGCGCGACCTGGCCGATCGCCACGAGGCGCCCGCCGCTGTTCATCCCGATCGGCCACTGGCTCGACACGTTGGGGCTATAGCTGGCGCCTGCCGCCTGGCGCAGCCGCTCGAACAGCCGGTCGCTGAACACCTGCGCCAGCACGTCGAGGCGCCGGCTTTCGGTGATGTTCTCGATCCCGCCGCCCGTCGGCCACGCGATCACCGCCGCCGCCTGGTTCTCCGGACCGGTATGCGTGCGCATCACCGGCGTCGTGTTGTGCGCCGGGAAGCCGACCGGCGTCGCGGCGAGCGGTGCAGCAACCCGCGGCTTCATCGCGCCGAAGCTTTTCGCCACCGCGGCGATCGCCTCGTCGGTCTTCACGTCGCCGAACACCGAAACCTCGATCGGCCCGGTCTTCAGCAACGGCTCCCAGAAGCTGCGGAAATCCTTTGCGTTGAGCGCCTCGACCGTCGCCTTGGACGGCGTGCCCCAGCGCGGATCGCCCGCGCGCAGCAGGCCTTCCAAGTCGCGCGACAGCACGCCGTCGGGCGACGAATCATAGCCCGCGAACCCCGCCAGCGCCGCCGCCCGCGCGCGCGCCACCGGCGCCGGATCCCAGGCCGGGAAGGCAAGCTTCGCCGCCATCAGCCGCAACTGGTCGGCATAGTCGGCGGGCGAGGTCATCGCCGCCAGCGTGAAGGCGTCGTCGTCGATCCCGAAGTCGAGGCCGATCCGCCGCCCCGCGGTCAGCTGGTCGAGATCGCCCTGGTCGAGCTTGCCGATCCCGCCGGCGACCAGCGCGAGGTCGCCCGCCCAGGCCGGCGTCGGCCGGTCGGCGGGCAGCGCCGCATAACCGCCGCCGAACCGCACGCGCACATAGACGCGCCCCGTCTCGCCGGCGTTCGGGAACAGCAGCAACCGCGTGCCGTTCGCGAAATTGACCTGCTCCATGTCGAACGCGGTCTTTGTGCGCGACGCGACCGCCCCGGGCTTGCCGAGCGAGGGCAGCTTCGAGAAGTCGACCGACGCCTGGGCGCGCCGCTTGCCGGCCAGCCCCTTCACGTCGACGCTGAGCGCGGTCGCCAGCTTCGCCGCGGCGCGATCGTCGGGGGTGCGCGTGTTGACCATCGCACGGGTCACGCCGTCCTCGAATATCCGCTTGGTCGACGCCAGCAACGTCGCCGGCGTGAACATGCCCTTGGCCTTCGCATCGCGCAAAATGTCGTACGAGGTCTGCGGGCTCGCCACCGTCTCGCGGATGTCGAGCGCCCCGACCATGTCGTCGGCCTGTTTCGACCCTGCCTCGACCCGCGCGGTCTCGACCGAGGTGCGCATGATCGTATCGAAATCGGCATATTCGCGGTCGACTTCGGCCTGGCTCGGCGCGGTGGTCTCGGCGTCGGCAATCACCGCGCGGACGTCGCGCAGCGCGGGCTCCCAGTCGTCGCCGATCGGCACGATGTTGACGCTCGTCAGGTTGGCCGACCGCGACACGTCGTCGATCGACACGCTCGCCTGCAGGAAGCTGCCGCCGGCGCGCGCGCGCGTCTCCAGCCGCCGGCTGATCAGTCGCGTCGCCAGCGTGTCGACCAGCCGCTCCTGGTTCATGATGACGGTGTCGTCCTTGTACACCCAAGGCCGGACGACGCCCATCGTCACGACCGCAGGGATCGCCGGCTCGGCGATCGTGCCCGACGAGGGCGCCTTGGGATCGGGCTTGCCGAAATCAGGCGCCGGCACCTTCGGGCCAATGCCCTTCCAGGCGGCGAAATTCTTGACGACCAGCCGCGCGAACAGCGTCGGATCCATGTCGCCCGAGATGATGACGACGGCGTTCTCAGGGCGATACCAGCGGTCGTGGAACGCCTTGACGGTCGCGCCGGTCGCCGCCTGCAGCGTCGTGATGTTGCCGATCGGCGAACGGTCGGCGAGCGGCTGGCCCGCGAACAGCGTCTTGCGGATCGCGTCGCCATAACGGACCTGCGGCCCGGGCTGCTCGCGCTGTTCGGCCAGCACCACCGGGCGCTCGGCGGCGACCGCGGCGTCGGTGATGACCGGCTTCTCCATCATGCCGGACATAATCTTCAGGCTCTCGTCGAGCCCGGCTTCGGTCGCCGACGGCAGGTCGAGCTTGAACGTCGTCGAGGTCGGCGTCGTCTGCGCGTTGGTGTCCGAGCCGAAGGTCGCACCGAACCGCTGCCAGACGCGCTTGGCCTCGCCGTCGGGGACGTATTCGGAGCCGCGGAACGACAGATGCTCGATGAAATGCGCATAGCCGCGTTCGTTGTCGGTCTCGTTCAGCGACCCCGCATCGATCCGCACGCGCACCGAAACCTGCCCCGGCGGCACGCCGTTCTTGCGCACCGCAAACCGCAGACCGTTTGGCAGCGTCCCGAACTTCCAGTCGGCGTCGCGGGTGAGATCGCTGCCCTTGTAGAGCCAGGCGGTGGTGTCGATCCCCGCCAGCGCGGGGAGCGTGGGCGCTTCCTTGGCGGACGCGGGAGCCGCCTGCGGCGTGCCGGACTGCCCGATCGCGGGGATCGCCAGGCCGAGCACGAGGGGGAACAGGAGAGGAGCGCCGAGCGCACGCGGGAAAGACACCATGCCGCCCCTGTAGCGGGCGCCGCCCCGGACCGCCAGCGCTCCAGCCGCGCCCCTGTCCGTCATCCCCTCCTCCGTCATCCCACCCTCCAGTCATCCCGGCGGACGCCGGGACCCATGGTCGCGGCCGGTCTATGCGGAGAGATGGGTCCCGGCTTCCGCCGGGATGACGGAAGGGGGGTGGGCGGCGGGGGTGCGGAGGGCGGGAGGCCCGCGCGCAGCATCGCTTGCGCAGCCACCCTCACCCCCGGAAAGAAACCGTTTCCCACGTCGCGCTTGATCCGTCGCGTGCACGGGGCCACATGCCCGTCATGCTGATCGAGACAGAATCCACCCCCAATCCCCAGACGCTGAAGTTCCTGCCGGGACGCACCGTTATGGAATCGGGCACCCGCGACTTCGCGACGCCCGAAGAGGCGGAGGCGAGTTCGCTCGCCGATGCGATCTATGGGCTGGGCGACGTCACCGGCGTGTTCTTCGGTCGCGACTTCGTGTCGGTCACCGCGGCGCCCGGCGTCGCGTGGAGCGACCTGAAGCCCGACATCCTGGCGATCCTGCTCGATCACTTCTCCGCCGGCATGCCGCTGTTCCGCCCGGCCAGTGCCGGCTTCTCGGTGCCGAGCGACGCCCCCGTCCTCACCGACGACCCCGCCGATGCCGACATCGTCGCGCAGATCCGCGAACTGATCGAAACCCGCGTCCGCCCCGCCGTGGCGAACGACGGCGGCGACATCGTCTATCGCGGTTTCGACAAGGGCAAGGTGTTCCTGCAGCTGCAGGGCGCCTGCGCCGGCTGCCCGTCGTCGAGCGCAACGCTCAAGAACGGCATCGAGCAGCTGCTGAAATACTACGTCCCCGAAGTCACCGAAGTGAGAGCCGTCTGATGCTTGACGCCACTGCCCTCGACACCGTCTTCCGCACCGCGCGCAGCTATAACGGCTATACCGACCAGCCGGTCGCCGACAGCGAATTGCGCGCGATCTGGGACCTGATGAAATGGGGTCCGACTTCCGCCAATCAGCTGCCCGCACGGCTGATCTGGGTGACCAGCGACGATGCCAAGCAGAAGCTCGCCGATGCGTGCAGTGCCGCCAACAAGCCGAAAATCCTTAGCGCGCCGGTTTCGGTGATCATCGGCATGGACACCAATTTCCACGAACACCTGCCCGAGCTGTTCCCGCACACCAACGCGAAAGCCTGGTTCGACGGCAACGCCGAACTGCGCGCCGCGTCGGCGTTCCGCAACTCGACGCTGCAGGGCGCGTATTTCATCATCGCCGCCCGGATGCTCGGGCTCGACACCGGGCCGATGTCGGGCTTCGACGCCGGGCTGGTCGATGCCGCGTTCTTCGCCGACACGCCGGCGGTGCGCACCAACTTCATCTCGACGCTCGGCCACGGCGACCCCGCCAGCGTCCACGACCGCCTGCCCCGCCCGGCGTTCGAGAAGTTCAACACGATCGTATAATGCGACGTGCGCGATTGCCTTATACCGTCACCCCAGCGAAGGCTGGGGTCTCCAGCCGCATGAGACCCCAGCCTTCGCTGGGGTGACGGAGATCGAAGTGCGCACGCTCGTCATAGAAACCGCCACCGCCGCCTGCTCGGTCGCGCTGATCGAGGCCGGCACCGTCGTAGCCCGCGCGCACGAGGTCGTCGGCCGTGGCCACGCCGAACGGCTGATCCCCATGATCGCCGACCTGCCGAATGGCGGCCGCGCCGACCACATCCTGGTCGATTGCGGCCCGGGCAGCTTCACCGGCGTCCGCGTCGGTATCGCCGCCGCGCGCGGGCTGGCGCTCGGCTGGGGCGTGAGCGTTTCGGGCTTCTCCTCGCTCCCGCTGATCGCCGCCGCTGCGCTCGCCGCGTCGCCGCGCGACGCGATCGCAGTGGTGATGGAAGGCGGGCACGGCGAAGTCTTCCTGCAGTGTTTCTCCGCCGACCTCACCCCGCACGCCGACCTCGCCTCGCTAAAACCCGATGCCGCGCTTGCCGCGATCGGTGCCCTCCCCGCCGCCGGCAACGGGGTACGCTGGCTCGCCGCGCTCGATGCGTCGCTCGACCTGACCGAAGCGCTGCCCGACGCCGCCGACGCGGTCCGGTTGCCGCCCGCCTGGACCACGCTCGCCGCCCGCCCGATCTACGGCCGCGCGCCCGACGCCAAGCCGACCCCCTCGCTGATGCCGCCCCGCTGATGGCGACCCGCACCATCCTCCTGCGCGGCGGCGACGTACGCGACATCGCGATCGTCGAGGCGCTCATGCAGACCGCGTTCGACCCGCGCTTCGGCGAAGCGTGGACGCGCAGCCAGTGCATCGGCGTGATGGCGATGCCCGGCGTCCGCCTGACGCTGGCGCTGGTCGACGACACGCCGGCGGGGTTCGCGATGACCCGCAGTGTCGCCGACGAGGCCGAACTGCTGCTGCTCGGCGTCGCACCGGCCTTCCGTCGCCGCGGCGTCGGCACCGCCCTGCTCCGCAGCGTCGAGGCGGATTGCAGCGTCGGCGGCATCGCGACGCTGCATCTCGAGGTGCGCGCCAACAACGATGCGGTCCGGCTCTATACCGGCCACGGCTTCGCCAAGGTCGGTGAGCGCCGTGCCTATTATCGCGGTCCGGGTGGTCAGGCGCACGACGCGCACACCTATTCGCGGAAACTTTCCGCCTGATCGCAACGTTCTGACTTATTGCGAGTCGGTATCCCTTTTCGCAACAACGGTTCGGGCGTACACGGGACGCCACAAGGGAATTGGGTCATGCCGCGTAAGATCGATCTGGAAGCGCTCTGCAACGAAAAGGGGCTGCGCATCACCGAACAGCGCCGCGTGATCGCGCGCGTGCTGTCCGAGGCCGACGACCATCCCGACGTCGAGAAGGTCTATGAGCGCGCCTCCGCGATCGACCCCGGCATCTCGATCGCCACGGTCTATCGCACCGTCCGGCTGTTCGAGGAGGCGGGCATCCTCGACCGCCACGATTTCGGCGACGGCCGCGCCCGCTACGAACCCGCGCCCGAAGCGCATCACGATCATCTTATCGATGTCGAGAGCGGCAAGGTCATCGAGTTCGTCGACCCCGAACTCGAACAGCTGCAAAAGGCGATCGCCGAAAAACTCGGCTTCCGCCTCGTCGACCACCGCATGGAATTGTACGGCGTCAGTTTGCTGCGAAAGGACTGACGCAGCGTTGCCAGCATTTCGAGCCCGCAGGTCCATCCGTCACCCCAGCGCAGGCTGGGGTCTCCCCGTTGGAATAGTCCGAGGCCCGAACCGAAAGACCCCAGCTTGCGCTGGGGTGACGTAGAATGGGGGGGTTTCGTCTCGCCATCCGTCTCGCAGCTCTCGTCCTCGCGCTGCTGATCGCCCTTCTCCTCCATGGCACCTGGCGCCTGTTCCGCCAGCGCTCCCCCTGGCCGCCTCGCTTCCTCGGCCTCGTCGCGCGCATCGTCGGCGCCCGCCCGCGGATCGTCGGCACGCCGCTCACCCACCACGTCGTCATCATCGCCAACCATCTCAGCTGGATCGACATCCTGCTGCTCGCCGGCAGCACCGGCACGGCGTTCATCGCAAAGGCCGAACTCGAGAACGTCCCGCTGGTCGGCTGGCTCTGCCGCCTCAACCACACGATCTTCGTGACGCGCGGCGACCGGCTAGGCGTCACCGACCAGATAGCGCAAATCCGCGACACACTCGCCGCCGACTGGCCGGTCACGCTGTTTCCGGAGGGCACGACCGGCGACGGCATCACGATCGCGCCGTTCAAGGCATCGCTGCTCGCCGCGCTCGACCCGCCCCCGCCCGGCGTCCGCGTGCAGCCGGTCCGCATCGACTACGGCGCGGCGACCGCCGAGCTCGCCTGGGTCGGCGACGAACACGGCAAGGACCACGCGCTCCGCGTCCTGCGCCGCGCCGGCAACTTCCATCCGACACTGCACTTCTACGAGCCCTTCGCCCCAGAAGATTTTGGCAACCGCAAAGCCATCGCCGCCGAAGCACGCCGCCGGATTGAGGCCGCTTAAATCCTCCCCTGCAAGGGGAGGTGGCATCGCGCAGCGATGACGGAGGGGTGTCACCCTCTCGATGGCGGGACACCCCTCCACTAGCTTTGCCGGTCCCCCTCCCCTTGCAGGGGAGGATTTGGTAAGGGGCCCCCCATGTCCGCCCCCAAAACCTTCCACGTCAAATCCTTCGGCTGCCAGATGAACGTCTATGATGGCGAGCGGATGGCCGAATTGATGGCCGCCGACGGCCTCACGCAAGCCGACGCCGCCGACGCCGATCTCGTCGTCCTCAACACCTGTCACATCCGCGAGCGCGCCACCGAAAAAGTCTATTCGGACATCGGTCGGCTCCGGAAGGACGCAGGACGCAAACACGGCCGCGCCCCGATGATCGCCGTCGCCGGCTGCGTCGCGCAGGCCGAGGGCCCCGAGATTTTCGCCCGCGCGAAAGTCGACGTCGTGGTCGGCCCACAAGCCTATCACAACCTCCCCGCGCTGGTCGCCAACGCGGCTGCCGGGACTCCGTCGCTCGACACCGACATGCCGATCCTGTCGAAGTTCGGCGCGCTCCCCGCCCGCCGGAAAGTCGCGCCGTCCGCGTTCCTGACCGTGCAGGAAGGCTGCGACAAGTTCTGCACCTATTGCGTCGTGCCCTACACGCGCGGCGCGGAAGTCAGCCGACCGTTCGCGGCGATCGTCGACGAGGCGAAAGCGCTGGTCGATGCCGGCGCGCGCGAGATCACGCTGCTCGGCCAGAACGTCAACGCCTGGAGCGAGGGCGGCTCCCCAGGCTCTCGGGGCCTCCACGACCTGATCCGCACGCTCGACCGCATCCCCGGCCTCGCCCGCATCCGCTACACCACCAGCCACCCGAACGACATGCGCCAGGGGCTGATCGATGCGCATGGCGACGTCGAGAGCCTGATGCCGTTCCTCCACCTGCCCGTGCAATCGGGCAGCACGCGCATCCTGAAAGCGATGAACCGCAGCCACGGCCGCGACGACTATCTCCGCCTGCTCGACCGCGTCCGCGCGGTGCGCCCCGACATCGCGCTGTCCGGCGACTTCATCGTCGGCTTCCCGGGCGAAACGGAGGCGGATTTCGCCGACACGCTCAGCCTCGTCGACGCGGTCGGCTATGCGCAGGCCTACAGCTTCAAATACTCGCCCCGCCCCGGCACCCCCGCCGCGACGATGGCCGACGAGATTCCCGAAGCGGTGATGGACGACCGCCTTCAACGCCTCCAGGCCGCGCTCAACCGCGACCAGCAGGCGTTCAACGCGAACAGCGTCGGCCGCACCTGCGACGTGCTGCTCGAACGCGCGGGGAAACTGCCCGGCCAGCTGATCGGCAAGTCCCCATGGCTGCAATCGGTCCACCTGCTCACCGACGCGCAGATCGGCGATCTGGTGACGGTCGACCTCGTCCGCGCCGATCCGAACAGCCTCGCCGGGGTCATGACGATGCGCGCCGCCGCCTGAGCCGATACATTTAGAAACCGCTGTCCTACAGACCGCCGACCTGCCAGACTCGCCGACGATGCAGCTGCGCCCGCGCGACTCGATCCTTTTTCACCGCGCCTTCCGGCGCCGGTTGAACGCGTCGCGCGCGCCCCTCATCTCCATTGTTGAGAACACGCTATCGTCTCAACATTCACAACATTCGCGCTTCAATCCCGATCGTCCTGAAAGGACCGCATGAGCCGCAAGCCCGTCCCCGCCCAGTCCGGCGAACGCAGCCGCCTCGAACTGGTGTTCGACAAGCCGCAGATCCTGTCCCGCCTGTTCGGCCAGTACGACCAGAACCTGGTGGCCCTCGAAAACCGCCTCGGCGTCTACATCACCGCCCGCGGCAACAAGATCGGCCTCGAGGGCACCGCCGAACAGGTCGGCATGGCGCGCGATGTGCTGAACGACCTCTACGCCCGGATCCAGCGCGGCGAGGACGTCGACACCGGGCTGGTCGACGCGTCGATCGCGATGGCCTCCGAACCGACGCTGACCGGCATCATCCGCGCCGACGCCGGCGGCACAGGCGCCCCGCCGATCATGATCCGCACCCGGAAAAAGACGATCGTCCCGCGCACCCCGGCGCAGGCGCACTACATGCGCGAACTGGTCAACAACGACATCATCTTCGCGCTCGGACCGGCTGGTACCGGCAAGACCTATGTCGCCGTCGCGCAGGCCGTGCAGCAGCTCATCACCGGCAGCATCCAGCGCCTGATCCTGTCGCGTCCCGCGGTGGAGGCGGGCGAGAAGCTCGGCTTCCTGCCCGGCGACATGAAGGAGAAGGTCGATCCCTATCTCCGCCCGCTCTACGACGCGCTCAACGACTGCCTGCCCGCCGAGCAGGTCGAGCGCCGCATCGCCAGCGGCGAGATCGAGATCGCGCCGATCGCGTTCATGCGCGGTCGCACGCTGGCCGATGCCTTCATCATCCTCGATGAAGCGCAGAACACCACGCCGGCGCAGATGAAGATGTTCCTGACCCGCTTCGGCGAGAACAGCCGCATGGTGATCTGCGGCGATCCGAAGCAGGTCGACATCCCCGGCGGCGTCGGTGCCTCCGGCCTCGCCGACGCGGTGGTCCGGCTGGAGGGCGTCGAATCGCTCTCGATCTGCCGCTTCACCGCCGGCGACGTGGTCCGCCACCCGATCGTCGGCCGCATCGTCGAGGCCTACGAAGGCAACGAGGCTTAATGGACGTCACAGCCAGGTGAAGGACGCTGCCGTGTTCCTGCGCGTCTTTGCCGTCCTGTCTGCGTCGGTCGTCGTCGGGCTGGCCGCGCTGATGCTCCATGCCGGCGAGCCCGACGAATTGTGGTGGTGGGGCATGGCCGCTCCGTTCGGCGTCTGGATCATCGGACCGGCGATCGCACCCTATGTGGTGGCCCGGCGACGGCGTGACGCCCTGTCCCGACGGACGATGCTGGCCTTCTTCCTGGTGTCCAGCACGGTGGCCGCGTTCGTCTATTTCGACGCGTTTTTCCGGTCTGGATCGTCGACCGCCGGCTTGGCCTTCGTGTTCGTCCCGCTGTATCAATGGGCCGCGTTGCTGGTCTGCTTGACTGGTGTCTTCGTGATCCGTCGGATGACGTCCAGATCGTGACGTGTGGCCGAACGAGCCTATCGAGCATCGACCCTATGACATTCCGCAACACGCCCGGTAATGCAGACGCATGATCCAGATCGAACTTTCCTCCGAATCGCCCTGGCCCGAGCACGACTGGGACGCGCTAGCCCTCCGCGCCGCCAAGGCTGCGATCGAGCGCACGCCGCACGGCGAACTCCTCACCACCGCGGCGACGGTGGAGATCTCGGTCCGGCTGACCTCCGACGACGAGGTCCACACACTCAACAAGCAATACCGGCACAAGGACAAGCCGACCAACGTCCTCAGCTTCCCGATGGTCCAGGTAGACCTACTCGAAACGATCAGCCAAAATTCGGACGACGGCGAAGTGCTGCTCGGCGATATCGTCCTGGCCCACGGCGTCTGCGCTGCCGAAGCCAAGGAACGCGGCATATCGGTCGAGGATCATGCGACACATCTGGTGGTGCACGGCGTGCTGCATCTGCTAGGCTACGACCACATGGACGACGACGAGGCCGACGCGATGGAGCAGATCGAACGCGACGCGCTCAACGCGCTCGGCCTGCATGATCCGTATCTCATACGCGAGGACTGAACGACCGAGATGGCCGAAGCCCCCAATACCGCGCCAGGCGATAGTAGCACCGACAGTATCTGGCGCGGGCTGAAGACCCTGATCTTCGGCGCGCAGGACGAATCGCTGCGTGACCAACTCGAAGATGCGATCGACCGGCACGAAGGCGATCCGGCCCCCGATGCCAAGGGCGACCTGACCCCGCTCGAACGGCAGATGGTCCGCAACCTGCTCCACTTCAGCGAGCGCGACGCCGGCGATGTCGGCGTGCCGCGCGCGGACATCGTCGCGGTCGAGGAGGCGACCCCCTTCGTCGATCTCGTCGCGCTGTTCGCCGATGCCGGTCACAGCCGCCTGCCGGTCTACCGCGACAACCTCGATACGATCATCGGCATGGTCCACATCAAGGACGTCTTCAACATTCTGGCAACCGGCGCCGAGCATCCTGCGACGCTCGCCGGGCTGATCCGCGAGCCCCTGTACGCGCCGATGTCGCGCGGTGCGCTCGATCTGCTCGCCGACATGCGTCAGAAGCATGTCCACCTGACGATCGTGCTCGACGAGTACTCCGGCACCGAGGGCCTCGTCACGTTCGAGGACCTGATCGAGGAGATCGTCGGCGAGGTCGAGGACGAGCATGACGAGGCGCCGCAGGTCCTGCTGACCCCGCTGGATGGTGGTGCCTGGGATGCCGACGCCCGCGCCGAGCTGGAGGACGCCGCCGATCTGATCGACCCGCGGCTTGCCGAGGTCGATGGCGATATCGATACGCTGGGCGGGCTCGCCGCCTTGCTCGCCGGCCATGTCCCGCAGGTCGGTGAATGCGTCGATCATCCGAGCGGCTGGAAGCTCGAAGTCATCGACGCCGATGAGCGCCGGATCAATCGCCTGCGGCTTCACCCTCCACGGCCGGAGCCGGAAAATATCGACGACTGATCGACTCACTCGGTCAGTTCGATGAGATTAAGTTGTTTCAAGGTCCACGCCAGATGGACCACAACCCTCTGCAACGACCTTTAGGAGCAGGATCATGGACGCAATCACCGAAGGCAGCCCGCTGAGCGACCCAGCCAAGGAGCCCGCCGCGCTGCGCACCTTGCTCGGCCGCACCAATCGCGACTGGTGGCCGAACCAGTTGAGCCTCGAAATCCTCCAGCAGAACGGCCTGTCGGGCAATCCGATGGGCGACGACTTCGATTATGCTGCGGCGTTCAACAGCCTCGACCATGCCGCGGTAAAGGCTGACCTCACCGCGCTGATGACCGACAGTCAGCCATGGTGGCCGGCCGACTACGGACATTACGGCCCGTTCTTCATCCGCATGGCGTGGCACTCGGCCGGCACCTATCGCACCGGCGACGGCCGCGGCGGCTCGTCCTCGGGGTCGCAGCGTTTCGCGCCGCTGAACTCCTGGCCCGACAATGGCAACCTCGACAAGGCGCGCCGCCTGCTGTGGCCGATCAAGTCGAAATACGGCCAGAGCCTCAGCTGGGCCGACCTGTTCATCATGGCCGGCAACGTCGCGATCGAATCGATGGGCGGACCGGTGTTCGGGTTCGGCGGCGGTCGCCAGGACGTGTTCGAGCCGCTCAAGGACATCTACTGGGGTACCGAAGAGGAATGGCTCGGCCAGACCCGCATCGAGGAGGAATCCGGTCGCGCGCTGGAGAACCCGCTGGCGGCAATCCAGCTCGGCTTGATCTACGTGAACCCGGAAGGCCCGGGCGGCTGCCCCAACCCGCTCGGCTCGGCCCGCGACATGCGCGAGACGTTCGCCCGCATGGGCATGAACGACGAGGAGACAGTCGCGCTCACCGCCGGTGGCCACACCTTCGGCAAGGCGCACGGCGCAGGCGACGCGAAGTTGGTCGGCGTCGAGCCGGAAGGCGCGGACATTGCCACGCAGGGTCTTGGCTGGGTCTCGACGCATGAGAGCGGCATGGGCGATCACACGATCACCAGCGGCATCGAAGGTGCCTGGACGCCGACACCGATCACCTGGGACATGACCTATTGGGACATGCTGCTCGACCATGAATACGAACTGGTGAAGAGCCCGGCGGGCGCCAACCAGTGGCAGCCGGTCGGCAACCCGGAAGAGACGCTGGCGCCAAAGGCCCACTCGCCCGGCGTCAAGGTGCCGACGATGATGACCACCGCAGACATGGCGCTCAAGAAGGACCCCAAGTACCTCGAGATCAGCCGGCGGTTCCAAAAAGATCCGGCAGCGTTTGAGGATGCCTTTGCACGTGCCTGGTTCAAGCTGACGCACCGCGACATGGGCCCACGCGTCCGCTATCTCGGCCCGGACGTACCGAGTGAGGACCTGATCTGGCAGGATCCGATCCCCGCCGCCACCGGCACCCCGATCGACGCGAGCGATGTGCCCGCACTGAAGCAGGCGATCGCCAACTCGGGCCTCTCGGTCGCAGAACTGGTGACCACGGCGTGGGCATCGGCCTCGACCTATCGTCAGTCGGATCACCGCGGCGGCGCCAATGGCGCGCGTATCCGTCTTGCTCCGCAGAAGGACTGGGAGGTCAACCAGCCCGAACAGCTCGCCAAGGTGCTGGCGGTCTATGAGACGATCAAGGCGGACTTCGACGGCGCCAAGACGGTGTCGATCGCCGACCTGATCGTGCTCGGCGGTTCGGTCGGGATCGAGGCGGCGGCGAAGGCGGCCGGCACCGAGATCGAGGTGCCGTTCGAACCGGGTCGCACCGACGCATCGGCCGAACAGACCGACGCGGAGAGCTTCGACGTGCTTGAACCCAAGGCCGACGGCTTCCGCAACTATCTGTCGGTCAAGTTCAGCGTGCCGACCGAGGAACTGCTGGTCGATCGCGCACAGTTGCTTGGGCTCAGTTCGCCAGAGATGGCCGTGCTGGTCGGTGGCCTGCGGGTACTTGGCGCCAACCACCCCAAGGCCGCGGAACACGGTGTGTTCACCGATCGCAAGGGTCAGTTGACCAACGACTTCTTCGTGCACCTGCTCGACATGCAGACCGCGTGGAAGCAGCTGAGCGACGACAGCGACGAGGAGTATCTCGGGACGCTGCGTGAGACGGGCGAAAAGAAGTGGACCGCCTCGCGCACCGATCTGGTGTTCGGCGCCAACTCGCAACTGCGTGCGCTGTCGGAGGTGTACGCCTCGGCTGACGCAGGCAAGAAGTTCGTCCGCGACTTCGTCTACGCGTGGACCAAGGTGATGAACGCCGACCGGTTCGACCTGTCCTCCGGGCATGTCCGCGGCACGCCGGCCGTCGCCTGACAGCAAAAAGGCCGTCGGCAGCGATGCCAACGGCCTTCATACCGGTCACGACCGGCGCTCCTACTGCCCCGAACCCGATGGTTCGGGGCAGTTTTTGCGTCAGATGTGGATGGGCTTGCCCTGCACAGCCATCGCGGCTTCCTTGATCGCCTCGGCGTGCGTCGGATGCGCGTGGCAGGTGTAAGCGATGTCCTCGCTGGTCGCGCCGAATTCCATCGCGATGGCGGCTTCGGCGATCAGCGTGCCGGCGAGCGACGAGACGATCCAGACGCCGAGGACGCGGTCGGTCTTGGCGTCGGCGATGATCTTCACGAAGCCGTCGGTGTCGCGGTTGGTCTTGGCGCGGCTGTTGGCGGCGAACGGGAACTTGCCGACCTTGATTTCGGTCTTTTCCTTCGCCGCTTCTTCCGTCAGGCCAACGCCGGCGATCTCGGGCATCGTGTAGACGACGCTCGGGATGACGTCCTCGTTGACGATGCCGGTCTGGCCGGCGATGTTTTCCGCGACCGCGACGCCCTCGTCCTCGGCCTTGTGCGCGAGCATCAGGCCGGGGATGCAGTCGCCGATCGCCCAGACGCCGTCGACCTTGGTGCGGAACGAGTGGTCGGTTTCGATCTGGCCGCGCTTATTGAGCTCGAGGCCGATGGCTTCGAGGTTGAGGCCGTCGACGTTCGCTTTCCGCCCGATCGATACGAGCACCGCGTCGGCGGTCAGCGTCTCGGATGCGCCACCCGCGGCGGGCTCGACTGTCACGGTCGCGACGCCGTTATCAACGGTGACGCCGGTGACCTTGGTCGACAGCTTGAGCTCCATGCCCTGCTTCTTGAAGAGCTTGGCGGTCTCGCGGCGGACTTCGCCGTCGAAGCCGGGGAGGATCTGGTCGACGAACTCGACAACCGTGACCTTGGCGCCGAGACGACGCCAGACGCTGCCGAGTTCGAGGCCGATCACGCCGCCGCCGATGACGACCATGTGCTCGGGGACCTTGGGGATCTCGAGCGCGCCGGTGCTGTCGACGACGGTCTTCTGGTCGACCTCGACGCCGGGGAGCGGCATGACGCTCGAGCCCGTCGCGATGACGATGTTCTTCGCGGTGACCTTCTGGCCCGCCACGTCGACCGTGTGTGCGTCCTGGAACGCGGCCTTGCCCTTGAGCCAGGTCACCTTGTTCTTCTTGAACAGGAATTCGACGCCGCCGGTCAGTTCCTTGACGGCCTTGGCCTTCTCGGCGTGCATCTGGTCGAGGTTCAAGGTGACGCCCTGGAAGTCGATGCCGAACTTGGTGAGGTGGCCGCCCTTGGCCTCCTCGTAGATTTCCGACGCATGGAGCAGCGCCTTGGACGGGATGCAGCCGACGTTGAGGCAGGTGCCGCCGAGAGTCTCGCGGCTCTCGGCACAAGCGGTGCGCAGGCCGAGCTGCGCGGCACGGATCGCCGCGACGTAACCGCCGGGGCCCGCACCGATCACGAGGACGTCATAGTCGTAGTCAGCCATGTTATGCTCCAGCGGGGAACGGCTTACTGCGTTCGCCGTCCTTGGTTATCGTTGTGATGTGGCCTTCGAAGCCGCCGCGTTCAACCAACGCGAGGAGACGATCGGCGGTGAGTTCGACCAGCAGATGAGCCAGCCTGACGTAGAGAATGGCGTTCGGTGACGGCATTCCGCCATTGAAGATCAGGTCGCCAAAATCGCTGTCGCCCGTGATCAACACGTGTCGTCCGATGTCCGGTCTCAGAAGAATGTGCCGGTCGCTCACTCCGGGAGTCGAGTGACTGATCCATTCTACGTCCAGACCAGCAGCCCGAAGGCGCATGACGACGCCCTTGTGCATGTTCTCGTCGGCGAGAAACCGCACCGATCAGGCTGCTTCCCGACGAGCCGCGGAAGATTCCTTTACAAGCAAGTCGTGTGTAAAAGCGACCGCGGCTCGGATATCGGCTTCCGTAATATGGTCATAGGCTTCGAGGATTTGCCCGAAGGATGCCCCTTCCGCGAAATATTCGAGGATCAGCTCGACCGATATCCGCGTACCCTTCACCACGGGCTTGCCGCCCAGGATTTCGGGGTCCGAATGGATATGGTCGCGCCAGTTCATCGCTACCTCACAGGTCGATCAGGATACGGGTCGGATCCTCGATAGCATTTTTCAGCGCCACCAGGAACGTCACGGCTTCGCGGCCGTCGATCAGGCGGTGGTCGTAGCTGAGCGCGAGGTACATCATCGGGCGGATGACGATCTGGCCGTTGACGACGACCGGGCGTTCCTCGATGCGGTGGAGGCCCAGCACGGCGGACTGTGGCGGGTTGATGATCGGGGTCGACATCAGCGAACCGAACACGCCGCCGTTCGAGATCGTGAAGGTACCGCCCTTCATCTCGTCCATCTTGAGCGCGCCTTCCTTGGCGCGCTTGCCGAAGTCGCCGATCGTCTTCTCGATCGTCGCGACCGACATCTGGTCGGCATCGCGGATCACGGGGACGACGAGGCCGCCCGGCGACGAGACTGCGACCGAGATGTCGGCGTAATCGTGATAGACGATGTCGTCGCCGTCGATCGATGCGTTGACCGACGGGATGTCGCGCAGCGCCATCGTCGCGGCCTTCACGAAGAAGCCCATGAAGCCGAGGCGGACGCCATGCTTCTTCTCGAACAGGTCCTTGTACTTGGCGCGCGCCTCGATCACCGCGGTCATGTCGACGTCGTTGAACGTCGTCAGCATGGCCGCCGTGTTCTGCGCTTCCTTGAGACGCTTGGCGATCGTCTGGCGGAGGCGCGTCATGCGCACGCGCTCTTCGCCTCGACCCGATGCGGCGGCAGGCGCTGCGGCCGGAGCGGGTGCTGCGGCGGGCGCAGGCACTGGCTTGCTCGACGCGGCGGCGGTCACGTCTTCCTTGGTGATGCGACCGTCGCGGCCGGTGCCCTTGACCGTGCCGGGATCGACGCCGTGCTCGAGCACCGCGCGGCGGACCGACGGGGAGAGCGCGGCGGGGGAGTCGCTGGTGCCGGCGCCGGGCTGGTCGCCGTAACCTGCGCCGGATTCGTCCTTAGCTGGTGCGGACGGCGTTGCGGTCGCGGCGGGCTCGGGCGCCTTTGCGGTAGCGGGCGCGGGCGCAGCAGCGGCGCCGTCACCGGAGTTGATCGTGGCGAGCATCGCGCCGACCTGCACGGTGTCGCCGACGGCGACCGCGTGCTGGCCCATGACGCCGGCGACCGGCGACGGGACCTCGACCGAGACCTTGTCGGTCTCGAGGCTGGCGATCGG
>Ga0247813_10001293_pt1 | contig 19422 bp, 21 predicted proteins | sample UWRJL169409C1_FD_180719 | JGI IMG/M metagenome (GOLD analysis project Ga0247813, IMG submission 180719) | Plant litter microbial communities from Arlington Agricultural Research Station in Wisconsin, United States - UWRJ-L169-409C-1 | ecosystem: Environmental > Terrestrial > Plant litter >... | reverse complement strand
GCGGATGCGCCGCGAGGTCGACGACGTGACCGCCTCGCGTCTCGACCGCCGCCTTGCCGAACCGGGCACGGCCGACGAGATCGGCCGCCTGGCGGTGACGCTCAACAGCATGCTCGACCGGCTCGACTCCGCGCAGACGGCGCAGCGCCGGTTCATCTCCGATGCCTCGCACGAACTCCGCTCCCCGCTCGCCTCGCTGCGCCAGTTCGCCGAGGTGGCGCAGGCCCACCCCGACCGGGTCGACGCCGGCGAGCTCTCCGACGCGATCCTCGACGAGGGCGCACGGCTCGAACGGCTCGTCGACGGCATGTTGACGCTCGCCCGTTCCGACGAGCACGGGCTCGTCGCCGCGCCCCGGCCGGTCGACCTCGACGACCTCGTGCTCGCCGAAGTGCGCCGCCTGCGCGCGTCGACCGACGTGCGCATCGACGCGTCGGCGGTGGGCGCCGCCCGCATCGACGGCGACGCCGCCCTCGTCGCAGGCCTCGTGCGCAACCTGGTCGACAACGCGGCACGCCACGCCGCCGGGGCGATCGCCGTCGAGCTCTCCGAGACACAGGGCGCGGTCGTGTTCGCCGTCGACGACGACGGAGACGGCGTGGCGGCAGAGAACCGGGAGCGCATCTTCGACCGCTTCGTGCGGCTCGACGACGCACGCGGCCGCGAGAGCGGTGGCGCCGGGCTGGGGCTGTCGATCGTGCGCGAGATCGCGGCGGCCCACGGCGGCACCGTGCGGGCCGTGCCCAGCACGCTCGGCGGGGCCCGCTTCGAGGTGCGGTTGCCCGTGTCATCCGGAGCCTGACCGCACCGCACAACCTGAAGGCGCCTTCAGCGGGCTTCAGTCTCGCTTCAGTGCGCACGACGCACACTGTTCTCAGGTCGATACCGGCCGCACAACCCAAGGAGTTACATCGTGAAGAAGAAGACCATCTGGATCGTCGCAGGAGCTGCAGTTCTCGTCATCGGCGGAGCGGGCATCGCCGTCGCCGCGACAGACCCCTTCGACCAGGATGACGACCGACTCACCGGGGCCACACTCGAGAACGCGAGCGAGGCGGCTCTCGCCGAGGTCGGCGAAGGAACCGTGTCTGACGCCGAGCGTTCCGACAGCCTCGACCACGCGTACACGGTCGAGGTGCGCCTCGACAACGGCCGCGACGTCGACGTCGAACTCGACGACAAGTTCGACGTCGTGCGGGTCGACGGCGTCGTTCCGGGCTCCGCCCCCGCACCCTCGCAGTCGCCGAGCGCCACCAACGGCGACGACAACGCCGACGACCGCGGAACCGGCACGGGCACCGGAACCGGCACCGGAGACGACGCCCCCATCAGCGCCGACGAGCGCTCCAGCGCCGAGCAGGCCGCCCTCGCCGAGGTCGGCTCGGGAACCGTCACCGAACTCGACCGCAGCGACGACGCCGACCACGCCTGGGAGGTCGAAGTCACCACCGACGACGGCCGCGACATCGACATCGAACTCGACGCGAACTTCACCGTCGTCAAGGTCGACTGATCTCGCTGTGGTCGTGAGCAAGTAGGCGTATCGTCGCACCCATGACGATCTCCGACATCCCGCTCACGACCATCCGCGGCGAGCAGACCTCCCTCGCCGAGTTCGACGACAAGGTACTGCTCATCGTGAATGTCGCCTCCCGCTGCGGCCTCGCCCCGCAGTACGAGAAGCTCGAAGAGCTGCAGAAGACCTACGGCGACCGCGGCTTCACCGTCCTCGGCTTCCCGAGCAACCAGTTTCTGCAGGAGCTCGGCACCGAAGAGAAGATCGCCGAATACTGCTCGGCGACGTGGGGAGTCACCTTCCCGATGTTCGAGAAGATCCGGGTGAACGGCAAGCAGCAGCACCCGCTCTACGCCGAACTCACGAAGACCCCCGACGCCGAGGGCAAAGCCGGCAAGGTGAGCTGGAACTTCGAGAAGTTCCTGATCACCCCCGGCGGAGACGTGCACCGCTTCCGTCCGCGCACCGAGCCCGACTCCCCCGAGATCGTCGAGCTGATCGAGTCGTCGCTTCCGGAGGCCCGCGCATGACGACCGCGCTTCCGGCCCAGGCCTCCGGCACCTTCGCTATCGGCGGCGACCTGGTGGTGAACCGGCTCGGTTACGGCACCATGCAGCTCACCGGCGCCGGCGTGTGGGGGGAACCGCGCGACCCCGAGGGAGCGGCCGCGGTTCTGCGCCGGGCCGTCGACCTCGGTGTCACCTTCATCGATACCGCCGACTCGTACGGCCCTTGAGTCGCCGAGCCGCTCATCCACCGGGCGCTCGCGCCGTACTCCGACGATCTGGTGATCGCGACGAAAGCCGGCTTCACCCGCCAGGGACCGAACAAGTGGACCCCCGTCGGACGCCCCGAATACCTTCGCCAGCAGACCGAGATGAGTCTCCGCATCCTCGGCGTCGAGCGCATCGACCTGCAGCAACTGCACCGCATCGACTCGGCGGTACCGCTCGAAGACCAGGTCGGCGAGCTGAAAGCGCTGCAAGACGAAGGCAAGATCCGCCACATCGGCCTCAGCGAGGTCACCGTCGAGGAGGTCGAGGCCGCGTCGAAGATCGCCACGATCGTCTCGGTGCAGAACCTGTTCAATCTCGCGCGTCGCGATGCCGAGCCGCTGCTCGACTATGCCACCGCGAACGGCATCGCCTTCATCCCGTGGTTTCCGCTCGCCACCGGGAAACTGCTCGGCGAAGGCGGGCCTCTCTCTGAACTCGCCGCCACACACGGCGCCTCGCCATCGCAGCTGGCCTTGGCCTGGTTGCTCAGACGATCGCCGGTGATGCTCCCGATCCCCGGAACGTCGTCGATCGAGCACCTCGAAGACAACCTCCGCGGCGCCGAACTCGAGCTCACCGACGAAGAATTCGACGAGCTGAGCGCGATCGCATAGGGGCCCGCCGCTGCGGGACTCCCCCGAGGGTAGGGGGCGTAAACCGACGTCACTCGTAGTCCTCCGCGGCGAGCAGCCGCACGCCGTTGCGGTGGCTGAGCAGCACGGCCCGTAGGGTGACGCCGGTCACGCGGCAGGCGTCACGCAGCATCTTCGCCCACGCGCGGTCGGCGTCGGTGAGCCGCTCGGGGGCGTACCGTTCGACGACCACGACGACCTCGCCCGCTTCGACAGCGTCGGCCGCGCCCCGCACGAACGTCGTCCAGTTGTCGAGGTCGTCGTCGGGCGGCGCCACCGGGATGTCGGAGATGGGCAGGATCAGGGGCGACTGCACCCGGTCGTCGCCGAGGAAGAGCAGCCAGATCTGCCGGCTCTGCGCCCGCCCGATGAGCGACGCGACGCGCTGCTCGATGGCGTCGTCGGTCGTGAGCGGTTCGAGGTCGGCTTGTCGGCGGTCGATGGGGGTCATACATCGAGAATGGCGGGGCCGGGCGGGCGCCGACCGGGGCCGATGCGATCTGTGCACAACCCCGCACGCTGCACCGTTGTGGAGAACTCGCGGCGGGTATTGACTGGAACTCCCACCCCGCCAGACCGTGTCAGGAGGAATGCCATGAGCGACATCTACCCCGTCGGACTCCCCTCGAGCGGAGACCCGTTCAGCGACATGCCGATCATCGACGAAGAGGCCGTCACCGAGCGCGACTTCGAGGTCGACGACGAGTTCGTCGACGACGACGACGCCCTCGCCGACGAGGAGATCGACATCGCCCGCGGCGACGGTCCGGTGCTCGACGAAGACGACGACCTGCTCTGACGCGCTCCGTCTCAGCGCACCGTGAACCAGCGGCCCCTGCCGCGCTCGGTCACGGCGAAGACCGGAACCTCGACGAGCCCACGGGTGGTCGCGACCACGTGCTCCGCGATCTGAGTCGCCAACTCCGCGTCATCCGATTCGTACCGGATCACGATGCGCGCGCTCCCGGCGACGACGGTCAGATCGGCCGCCTCGACCATCGTCAACTCCCCCGCCGCCTCTTTCGCGGCGGGCAGCACCGCTGCGGGCGCGACGCCCGGTCGCAGCGCGCCCATGGTCATGGTCACGCGGTAGTCGGGCACTAAGCGAGGCTACCGCGTCGACACCTTGTCGAACTTGCGCACCGCGAGCGGCACGAAGATCACCAGCATGACGGCGATGCCGATGAGCACGGTGAGTTCGGGGTTCTGCAGCGTCCAGACGTCGGGTTCGGGCATGCCCGGCGGTGTGTTGCCGAACAGATTGCGGGCCGCCTGCACGAGCGACGACACGGGGTTGACCTCGGCAACGGCCTGCAGCGGTGCCGGCAGCGTGTCGCTGGGAACGAAGGCGTTCGAGATGAAGGTGAGCGGGAAGAGGATGAGGAACGAGACGTTGTTGATCACCTCGGGGCTGCGCACGCTCATCCCGACGAAGGCCAGCACCCACGAGAGCGCGTAGGCGAAGAACAGCAGGAGGGCGACCGCGGCGGCTGCCTCGAGGAAGCTCGACCGGATGCGCCAGCCGACGATGAACCCGGTGATCATCATCACGGCCATCGAGATCGTGTTGATGAGCAGGTCGCCGTTGGTGCGGCCGATCAGCACCGCCGACGGGCTCATCGGCAGCGTGCGGAAGCGGTCGATGATGCCGTCTTTGAGGTCTTGCGCCATCGCCGAGCCCGAGTAGGTCGAGCCGAACACCACGGTCTGCGCGAAGATGCCGGCCATGATGAACTCGGTGTAGGTGCTGCCGGGAATCTCGATCACCCCCGCGTAGACGTAGGTGAACAGCAGCACGAACATGATGGGCTGCAGGGTCGTGAAGACCAGGATGTCGGGCACCCGCTTGATCTTGATCAGGTTGCGGCGCGTGGTGATCCACCCGTCGGAGAACCAGTTCGCGATCGACGGCGCCGAATTCGTCTGCCGGTGCGCGGTGGTCGTCGTCGCCGTGGCGGTCATGAGACCTTCTCCTTCGTCTTGCGGGCGTCTGTGTTCTTGTCGTTCGATTCTTCGGATGCCGCGTGGCCGGTGAGCCTGAGGAAGACCTCGTCGAGAGTCGGTCGCCGCATACCGGCGTCGTAGAGCCTCACGTCGCGCTCGGCGAGCTCGGCGAGAATGCGCTGCAGGGCCGCCGGACCGTCGTCGGCGCTCACCGTGAGCGCCCGGCCGTCCTCCGACACCGTCGGGTCGGCGCTGCCGAACCTGCGAAGCACCTCGAGCGCGCTCTCGCTGTCGTGCGACTCGACCAGGTTGACCTCGACCCGCTGACCGCCGCTCGAGGCTTTGAGCTCGTCGCTCGTTCCCCGCGCGATCACCGTGCCGAAGTCGATCACCGAGATGCTGTCGGCCAGCTGGTCGGCCTCCTCGAGGTACTGGGTGGTGAGCAGCACCGTCGTGCCCTCCCCCACGAGCGAGTCGATGATGTCCCACATGCCGAGCCGACTGCGCGGATCGAGACCCGTGGTCGGTTCGTCGAGGAAGAGCACCTCGGGGCGCGTGACGAGCGCGCCGGCGAGGTCGATGCGCCGCCGCATTCCGCCCGAGAACCCCTTCACCGGCCGGTTCTGGGCCTCGGTGAGATCGAACAGGTCGATGAGCTCTTTGGCCCGGGCCCGCGACTGCTTCGCGCCCAGGTGGTAGAGCCGCCCGACCATGTCGAGGTTCTCGAACCCGGTGAGGTTCTCGTCGACGGCCGCGTACTGGCCGGAGACACCGATGTTCGGGCGGATGCGCTCGGGGTGCTTGAGCACGTCGATGCCGCCGATCGCCGCGCTGCCGGAATCCGGACGCGTCAGCGTGGTGAGCACCTTCACGGCGGTGGTCTTGCCCGCGCCGTTCGGGCCGAGGAGCGCGGTCACCGTCCCCTTCGGCACCCCGAGGTCGAGGCCGTCGAGCGCGTGCACCGGATGCGCGTTTTTCGGCGAGTACGTCTTGGTCAGACCGGTCGCCTCGATGAAATTCACGATTGCTGTCCTCTCGTATCTCCCCCGAGTTGTGGACACTGTACACAATGGGGAAAAACGACGCCAGAGGGGTGACTAGAGCGGCTCGTAGCTCTCTTCGATCGCGCTGTCGCCGGCGGGCGAGACCGTGATGCGCAGTTTCGCGGGGATCTGCTCTTTCATCGCCTCGACGTGGCTGATCAGGCCGATCGTGCGACCGCCCTCGCGCAACCCGTCGAGGGTGCTCATCGCGATCTCGAGCGTGTCGGAGTCGAGCGAGCCGAAACCCTCGTCGATGAACAGGGTGTCGAGGGTGATGCCGCCGGCCTGGTTGGTGACGACCTCGGCGAGCCCGAGCGCCAGGGCCAGCGAAGCGAGGAAGGTCTCCCCGCCGGAGAGCGAGTGGGTGGCGCGGGTGCGCCCGGTGTGCTCGTCGCGGATGGCCAGGCCGAGCCCCGACTTGGTGTTGCGGTACTGCAGGGCGTCGTCGTGCTCGAGCGTGTACCGACCCGCGCTCATGGTGCGCAGCCGGGTGTTCGCGGCCGCGACGATCTGCTCGAGCTGGGCCGCGAGCACGTAGGTCTCGAGGCGCATGCGCCGGGTGTTCGGCTCTTCGCCACGCACCGCGCTGGCCAGCTGTCGCAGCTGGTCGAATTCGATCCGGCGCTGGGCGGTGGCGTCGCGTTGCTCGCGCACCTCGGCGACGAGGCGCTCGAACTGTTCGAGCCGACGGGTGAGGGCCGCCGTCGTGTCGCGCGCCCGGTCGCGGGCCTCGAACGCGGTCTCGCGGGCCTCGCGGGCGGGATCGACCGCGATCGGCTCCATCGGCGCCGCGGCGATGCCGGGGTCGTCGAGCGTCGCCTGGGCGGCGGCGCGGGCCTCGTCGTGCCGGCGGATGCGCGCCTCGAGGCGGGCGATGGCGGCGCCGTCGCGACGCGCAGCGGTCGCCGCGTCGACATCGTCGAACGCCTGTTCGTCGAGCTGCGCGGCCAGGGCGGCCGCGGCACCGGCCAACGACTCCGCCCTGTTCGCCGCGTCGGCTTCGGCGTCGGAGACGGCGCGGGCGAGGGCCAGTTGCGCGTCGAGCAGGGCGACCCGTGCCGACACCGACTCCGCATCGCCGCGGTGCTTGGCTGTGCGGGCGAGCACGGCGTCGCGTCGCGCCGTCTGCTCGGTGAGCGTCGCCGCGACGGCCCGCTGCGCGGCCCGGAGCTCGTCGAGTTCGGAACCGGTCGACTCGATCTGCGCGCGCACCCGGTCGCGTTCGGCGTCGATCGCGCGAAGCTCTTCGGTCGCGGATTCGGCCAGTCGGAGAGCCTCGGATGCCGCGGCGAGGGCCGATTCGAGGTCGTCGACGTTTCTGCCGTCTGCGCGGGCCCGCGCGCCGGTGAGTTTCGAATCGGTCGCGGTGCGCGAGGTGTGGGCGTCGTCCATGCCCGCACGGGCGGCGGCGAGTCGGTCGCGGGCCGCGTCGATGTCGTCGGCGGTCACCGGCTCGTCGTTGTGCGCGGCCGGCGCGGGGTGCTCGGTCGAACCGCAGACGGCGCAGGGTTCGCCGGCGACGAGGTTCTCGGCGAGTTCGCCCGCGAACCCGCCGAGCCGGCGCTCGAGCAGGTCGTCGAGCTCGACGGCGGCGCGGGTGTGCGCGGCGCTGGCCTCGCGCTCGGCGACGGAGTGCAGGTCGAGCAGCGCCTCGAGGTCGACCGCCGCCTGCGCGGACTCGAGGGCGGTGGTCGTGCGCGTGACGGTGTCTGCGGCGTCTACGGTGCGCGCCGCGCGTGCGGCCGCATCCGTCGCCTTCTCGCCCAGTTCGTGCAGCAGCGTGGGTAGCGACAGCGATCGTTCGACGGTGGCCGCGAGGGTCGCCTCGCCCGACTCCGCGGTGGCGCGCAGGTCGTCGATGCGCAGTTCGAGCGCCGGGAGGGTCTGCTCTTCGGCGAGGACGTCGGCGAGGGTTCCGAGCGTGGCGGAGAGGGCGTCGATGGTCTCGGCGAGCGGGGCGTCGTCGCCGTAGGGAGCGTAGTCGGCGCGCGCGGCGTCGAGACGGGAGCGCGATCGGTCGACGGCCTTCTGCGCGCGGTCGCGCTCGTCGACCAGCGGCGCGACGGGTGCAGCCCGCCGGGCGGCGTCGAGGGCTACGCGGTCGGCGGCGACTTCGGGAGCGTCATCGTCGAGGGCGTCGATCGCCGTGGATGCCGCGCTGCGGCGCTGTTGCAGGGCCGCGAGGTCGAGCAGCGCGCGGTGTTCGAGGTCGGCGGCGGCGAACTGCGCGTCTGCGGCGCTGGATTCGAGCGACGCGGCCGCGAGTTCCGCGGCGAGGTCGGCGAGGGCCGAGGCGAACCACTCGGTGTCGGGGCCCACGGGTGCTTCGTCGAGGTCGAGCAGCCGCACGGCCTGGGCGACCTGCTGTTCGTAGGCGCCGTCGGCCGCGGCGAGCTCGGTCTGCACGGCCTTGCGGCGTTCGTCGAGCGCGAGTTCGATGCGCTCGAACCGCTGCGACGAGAACAGGGTGCGCAGCACGGCCTGGCGGTCGTCGTTCTTGGCGAGCAGAAACTGCTGGAACCGGTTCTGGGCGAGCAGCACGACCTGCAAGAACTGGTCTTTGGTGAGCGCGACGATCTCGGCGAGCTCGTGCGCGACGTCGACCGGCTTGGCGGCGATGACCTCGTCGCCCCGGCGCAGCGACGCGTCGTGGGCCTGCTTGGTGGTGCCGGTGCCGCTCTTCTTCGGGCGCAGGTATTCGGGCACACGGCGCACCGTGTAGTCGACGCCGCCGACGGTGAACTCGAGCTCGACGAAGCTCGGGTCTTCCGGGGCGCTGTGGTCGCTGCGCAGCTGAGCCTGGGTGCCGTCGAAGCGCGGGATGCTGCCGTAGAGCGCGAAGCAGACGGCGTCGAGGATGCTCGACTTGCCCGCCCCGGTCTTGCCGGTGATGAGGAACAGCCCAGCGTCGTCGAAGTGGGTGAAGTCGACGGTCTGCTCGTGCCGGTAGGGGCCGAACCCGGCGAGCGTCAGCCTGCGGATCTTCACAGTGCCGCCTCCTTCGCGGTCTGGTCGGCGATGACGTCGGCGATCAATGCCGTCTCGAATTCGGTCGGGCCGACGCCGTTGCGGACCAACTCGAGGAACCCCGCGACGATCTGGTCGTCGGTCTTCTTCTCGATGCGTTCGCGGTAGGTGGCGGTGCCCTGCTCGGTGACGACCGCCGGGCGGTTGTCGAGGTGCGCGCAGAACGGGAATCGGTCTTGCAGGCGGCGCATGGCGTCCATCGGGCGCACCCGGTCGGTGAGCACGGCGTCGACCCAGTCGTTCTCGAACCCGGTGTAGGCGGCCGAGCCGAGCAGGTCGTCGAGTTCGCCGGTGAGCACGGTGAGGCGGCGGGGAACGGGCAGGTCGAGCCATTCGACGGTGTCGACTCCCCCGGCGTCGAGTTCGACGAGCCAGCCGCCGCGCGGTTTGTTCGCCTCGCCGAAGGAGTAGTGCAGCGGCGCACCGGAGTAGCGCACGCTCTCGGTGACGACCGAGCGGCCGTGGATGTGGCCGAGCGCCACGTAGTCGGGGCCGTCGAATACCGTGGCCGGCACCAGGTTGAGTCCGCCCGAGGTGATGTCGCGCTCGACATCGGTAGCCTCGTCGCTCGCCGCGACCGAGGAGACGAAGCAATGCGACAACACCACGCTGCGGGTGGCGCGAGCCGCGACATCCGCCCGGATCTCGTTCATAACGAACCCGAGCACCTGCTCGTGTGTGCGCAGGTCGTCGTCGGGGTGATGGAACCGGAACATCGACGGTTCGAGATACGGGATGCCGTAGAACGCGACCGGCCCGTATTCGTCGTCGATGAGCACCGGCTCGCGGTGCTGGTCGGGCCGGGTGATGATGTGGATGCCCGAGAGGGTCGCCCACTCCGACTGGAAGCCGAGACGCGTCGCCGAGTCGTGGTTGCCACTCGTCATCACGACCTGGGCGCCCGCGTCGCGCAGATCGCGCAGCGCCGACGACAACACCGAGAACGCGTCGGCGGAGGGCATCGACGAGTCGAAGATGTCGCCCGCCACCACCACGACGTCGACCTGGCGTTCGCGCACCTCGGCGACGAGCGCCGCGAGCACGATGCGCAGGTGCTCGAGGGTCGAGTGCCCGTGGAAGGTGCGCCCGATGTGCCAGTCGGAGGTGTGCAGGATCTTCATGCTCGCAGGCTACCCGCGACCTCTGACGGCAGACGTTCACCACACGCATCTAGGCTGGAACCATCATGCGCCTCATCCTCATCCGCCACGGTCAGACCCCCGCCAACGTTCTCGGACGGCTCGACACCGCCCACCCCGGACCCGGACTCACGGAGCGGGGACTCGAACAGGCGGCGAAGATTCCGGATGCGCTGAGAGGCGAGAGCATCGACGCGATCTTCGCGTCGACCCTCACCCGTACCCAGTTGACCGCCGCCCCGCTCGCGGCCGACCGCGGCCTCGCCGTCACGATCCTCGGCGGAATCCACGAGATCGAAGCGGGCGACCTCGAGGGCAAGACCGACATGCACTCGGTGCGCGCCTACCTCGAAGCCGTCTTCGCCTGGGGCTCGGGCGACCTCGACGCGGTGATGCCCGGCGGCCCCGACGGCCACAACTTCTTCGGCCGGTTCAACGCCGACCTGGCCGAGATCATCGAATCGGGTCTCGAGACGGCGGTCGTGGTCAGCCACGGAGCGGCGATCCGCGTCTGGGTGGCCGGCAACGCGACGAACATCGAACCGAAGTTCGTCGGTGAGCACGAACTGATGAACACCGGCATCGTGATTCTCGAGGGATCGTTCGACGAGGGCTGGACCCTGCTCGAGTGGGAGTCGACCCCGGTCGGCGGAGCCTCGGCCGAAGACGAAGCGGCCGAAGACCCGACCGGCGAGACGCTCGACGAGGCGCGCGGCGGCGCCTGAGTCTCTAAGACCGGCCGTACTTCTTGTGCACGGCCTGACGGGAGACCCCGAGCGCGGTCGCGATCTGCTGCCAGGGCATGCCGGTCACGCGCGCCTGTCGCACAACCGTCGTCTCATACCGGTCCAGCTCCCGGCGCAGTTCGGCGATCGCCACCAGCTTCGCGAACGGGTGCTCGTTGCCGGCGTCACCGGCCAGCGTGCGGATGGTTTCGATGCTCATGCGTCAACTCTGGTTGACGCAGCGCCGGTTTGTCAACCCGCATTGACGTCTACCTCGGGGCCGGAGCGGGAGCGGGAAGGTCTGTGAAGATGGGGGTATGCCCAGTTCCGTGCGCCTGATCCGGTCGGCCGAACTCTCCGACGTCGCCCAGTACGCCTACGCCGCCACCGCACCCAAGGAGGCGCGGCTGATCTTCTTGGCGGGCGCGTGCCCGCTGACTCCGGACGGCGAGACGGCGGCCGTCGGCGACTACGCCGGGCAGGCCGCCGTCTGTATCCAGACGCTCACGACCGCCCTGCACGCCGCGGGCGCCACGCTCACCGACGTGATCAGCACCCGCGTGCTCGTCGCGTCGTCGCGCCAGGCCGACCTCGTCTCGGCGTGGGAGGTCGTGCGTGCGGCGTTCGGCGAGCACGATGTTCCGAGCACCCTGATGGGTGTCACCGTGCTGGGGTATACCGACCAGCTCGTGGAGATCGAGGCCGTCGCCGCGGTCGTCGACTGACGCCTAGCGCCAGCCCGCCGCCGGGGCGACGTGCTTCACGATCGACTCGAGCAACGCGGCGTTGTACTCCACGCCTAATTGGTTAGGAACGGTGACGAGCACGGTGTCGGCGGCCTGCACCGCGGCATCCCGAGCCAGCTCCGCGGCGATCACGTCGGGTTCTCCGATGTAGCTGCGGCCGAATCGGGCGAGCCCGCCGTCGAGGTGTCCGACCTGGTCTTTTCCCTCGACCTGGCCGCGCAGCCCGAAGTAGTCGCGGTCGGCGTCGCTGACCAGCGGGATGATGCTGCGGCTCACCGAGACGCGCGGGGTGAAGTCGTGGCCGTGCTCTTTCCACTCGTCGCGGTAGATCTGGATCTGCTCGGCCTGCAGCTCGTCGAACGGCACACCGGTGTCTTCGGTGAGCAGCGTCGAGCTCATGAGGTTCATGCCCTGCTCGGCGGTCCACTTGGCGGTGGCGCGGGTGCCGCTCCCCCACCAGATGCGCTCGTTCAGCCCCGGCGACTGCGGTTCGATCGCGAGCGCGCCGCCCATGCCGCGGGTCATCTGCGGGTTGGCCTGGGCGACCCCGGCACCGTCGATCGCGGCCCGGAAGATCGCGGTGTGCCTGCGGGCCTGGTCGGCATCCGTCTCACCCTCGGCCGGCCCGTACCCGAACGACTCGTAGCCGCGCAGCGCGGTCTCGGGCGAGCCGCGGCTCAGGCCGAGCTGCAGGCGGCGATTGCTGATCAGGTCGGTGATCGCGGCCTCTTCGGCCATGTAGAGCGGGTTCTCGTAGCGCATGTCGATTACGCCGGTACCCAGTTCGATCGTCGAGGTGCGCGCGGCCATGGCGGCGAGCAGCGGGTACGGCGAGGCGAACTGCGGCGCGAAGTGGTGCACGCGCACGTAGGCGCCGTCGACGCCGATCTCTTCGGCGGCCACCGCGAGCTCGACCGTCTGCAGCAGCGAGTCCTGCGCGGTGTGCACGAGCGAGCCCGGCACGTCTTGGTAGTGGCCGAAGGAGAGGAATCCGATGCGCTTCATAGTGGATGCAGCGTATCGAATGCCGGCCGTATTCCCGATGCGTACGCATAGACCATTCTGCGCCGCGCGATCTACCATGGAGCCGTGACGAAGACCTTCGAAAACCAGCCGGACGCGAAGCGCTACGCCCTGCGCGACGGCGACGAGCTGCTCGCCGTTCTCGACTACTCGAGCAACGGGCACGCGATCTCGCTGACCCGCGCCTTCACGTCGCCGGCCCACCGCGGACAGGGCCTCGCCGCCGAGATCGTCGAGTTCGCCGTCGACGACATAGAGAAAACCAGCGAGCTGCGCATCGTGCCGATGTGCTGGTACGTCGGCGAGTGGTTCGACAGGCACCCCGAGCGCTCGGGCCTGCTCAGGAGGTAGCAGCGTGGTCGCCGTCTTCGAGAATCGGGCCGAGGCCGGTCGGAGACTGGCGGATGCCCTGGGTCGCTTTGCCGGGGAGCAGACGGTCGTTCTCGGCTTGCCCCGCGGCGGCGTGCCGGTCGCGAGACCGGTGGCCGACGCTCTCGGCGCGCCGCTCGACGTGCTGGCCGTGCGCAAACTCGGTGGCCCGCGACATCCGGAATTCGCCGTGGGCGCCATCGGAGAGAGCGGTGTGCGACTCGTCGACGACGACGCCGTCTGGCACACGCACGTCAGCGAGGGCGAACTCGAGGCGGTCGAAGAGAAGGCGCGCGTCGATCTCGCCCGCCTGCTCGGCCTGTACCGGGGCGGACGGCCCGCGCTCGACCTCGCCGGCAGGCGGGCGATCGTGGTCGACGACGGTGTCGCCACCGGGGCGAGCGCCACCGTGGCCTGCCGGGTGGCCCGGCGGCTCGGTGCCGCGGAGGTCGTGCTCGCCGTTCCCGTCGCGCCGTACGGCTGGGAGCGCAAACTCGCCGCGGAGGCCGACGAGCTCGTGGCATTGGAGACCCCGCGCGACTTCTGGGCCGTCGGCCGGTGGTACGTCGACTTCGAGCAGACGACCGACGACGAGGTCGTCGCCGCGCTCGACCGCGGGTGAGCGTCTGCGAGACTTGACGCATCGATACTTTTGATTTCACCAGCCTGTTCGCCCGCTCCGCTCCCCTCGACGTCTCCACGCCCGTCGTCGTCGTGATCGTCGCCGTCGCGGCGCTGCTCAGCATCCCCCGATTCACTTGGCAGTGGTTCGGCCTGTTCGCGACCCTCGTGCACGAGCTCGGGCACGCCATCGCCGCGATCCTCAGCGGGCGGGTCGTGCACGGCATCCGCATCCGCCGCAATCACTCGGGTGACGCGATGAGCTCGGGGCGTCCCGGGTTCGGAACGGTGCTGAGCGGAGTGTTCGGCTACCCGGCGCCCGCGATCGTCGGTGCAGCGCTGCTCTGGAGCGTCTTCAACGGGTACACCGCGATCGCGTTGTTCGTCGGCGGTGTCATCCTGATCCTGACGCTGCTCGTCATCCGCAACCTGTTCGGCGTGCTCGTCGTCGTGGTGTCGGCCGGCGTCGCCGCTCTGCTCTGGTTCTTTGCGACCCCCGAGGTGCAGGGCTACGCGCTGCTCGTGCTCGGCGTCGCCCTGCTCGTGGGCGCGGTGCGCGGGTTGATCACCGTCGTCGGAGTGCACACCTCGCGGCGCAGCCAGCTGCAGACCTCCGACGCCTACCTGCTCTACAAGAGCACGGGTGTGCCCTCCCCCGTCTGGCTGCTGGTGTTCGCGCTGCTCATCGCGGCGGGCGTCGTCGTCGCGGTATGGAGCTACGTCACCCGCTAGCCCGATCCCCCGCTTCGGATGAGTCGCGAGGGTCGATTGCCGGATACACCTTCGGTAACGATCCGAACTCACGAAGGGGACCCCCATGGTTGACACGACAGGGCTGCATCGCGACGTACTGCCGATTCCGGATGTCGCGCCGGTCGGCCTCACGACCTACGACGCGAAAGACCCGGACACGAGCTATCCGCCCATCGAACCGCTGCGACCGCCCGCAGGGGCGCCCAACGTTCTCGTCGTGCTCATCGACGACGTCGGCTTCGGCGCGTCGAGCGCGTTCGGCGGTCCGTGCCGCACGCCCAACTTCGAACGGCTCGCCGCCGACGGGCTCAAGTACAACCGCTTCCACACCACGGCGCTCTGTTCGCCGACGCGGTCGGCGCTGCTCACCGGTCGCAACCACCACTCCGTGGGCATGGGCAACATCGCCGAGCTCGCTACCTCGGCCCCCGGCAACAACTCGATCTGGCCGAACACCGCCGCACCGCTCGCCCGCGTGCTCACACTCAACGGGTACAGCTCGGCCCAGTTCGGCAAGTGCCACGAGGTGCCGGTGTGGGAGACCAGCCCGATGGGGCCGTACCGCCAGTGGCCGACGGGCACGGGCTTCGAGTACTTCTACGGTTTCCTCGGCGGGGAGACGAACCAGTACTTCCCCGCACTGTACGAGGGCACCACGCCGGTCGAACCGCGCAAGACTCCCGAGGAGGGGTACTACTTCAACGACGACCTGACCGAGCACGCCGGCAAGTGGATCAGGCAGCAGAAGGCGCTGATGCCCGACAAGCCGTTCTTCGCCTACTACGCGCCGGGCGCGACGCACGCGCCGCACCACGTGCCGGCCGAGTGGGCCGACAGGTACAAGGGCCGGTTCGACGCCGGTTGGGACGAACTGCGCGCGGAGACGTTCGCCCGGCAGAAGGAACTCGGGGTGATCCCCGCCGACAGCGATCTCACCGAGCGGAGCGCGGGCATCCCCGCGTGGGACGACGTCGACCCGGCGCTCAAGCCGGTGCTGGCGCGTCAGATGGAGATCTACGCCGGCTATCTCGAGAACACCGACCACCACGTCGGCGAACTCGTCGACACCCTCGACGACCTCGGCATCCTCGACGAAACGCTGATCTTCGTGATCATCGGTGACAACGGCGCGTCGGCGGAGGGCTCGCTGCAGGGGACGTTCAACGAGATGATCACGCTCGGCGGCTTCGGGTCGCTCGAGACCCCGGAGTTCATGAGCTCGCACATCGACGAGTTCGGCGGACCGGAGGCGTACAACCACTACGCGGTCGGCTGGGCCCACGCGATGGACACGCCCTACCAGTGGACCAAGCAGGTCGCCTCGCACTTCGGCGGCACCCGCAACGGCACGATCGTGCGCTGGCCGAGCGGCATCGACACGCGTGGCGAGGTGCGCTCGCAGTTCCACCACGTGATCGACATCGCGCCGACGATTCTCGAGGCGGCCGGTCTGCCCGCGCCCCTGGTCGTCAACGGGGTGCAGCAGAAGCCGCTCGAGGGGGTGAGCATGCTCTACTCGTTCAACGCGCCCGAGGCCCCCGAACGGCACGAGACCCAGTACTTCGAGATGTTCGGCAACCGCGGGATCTATCACAAGGGCTGGACCGCGGTCACGAAGCACCGCACGCCGTGGGACACCGGCATCGACGCGGTGGTGCCCGCCTTCGACGACGACGTCTGGGAACTCTACGACGTGACGACCGACTGGACGCAGGCGCACGACGTCGCCGAGAAGTACCCCGACCGGCTGCACGAGCTGCAACGGCTCTGGTTGATCGAGGCGGTCAAGTACAACGTCGTGCCGCTCGACGACCGGTTCGTCGAGCGTGGTCTGCCCGAGATGGCGGGCCGGCCGACGCTCATCCAGGGTCGCAAGCAGCTGCTGCTCAGCGGCATGGGGCGGCTCACCGAGAACTCGGTGCTGTCGATGAAGAACACCTCGTACTCGATCACGGCCGAGGTGAGCGTGCCCGAGGGCGGGGCCGACGGGGTCATCCTCGCGCAGGGCGGTGTCACCGGCGGCCTGACCCTCTACGTCAAAGACGGCAAGCCCAAGTTCTGCTACAACTTCTTCGGCCTCGACCGGTACTACGCCGAAGGCACCGCGGCGGTCCCGGCCGGCACGCACCAGGTGCGGATGGAGTTCGAATACGACGGCGGCGGCATCGGCAAGGGCGGCACCGCGTCGCTCTACGTCGACGGCGTGCCGAACGGCAGCGGGCGCATCGACCGCACCGAAGCGTTCCTGTTCTCCGCCGACGAGACCTGCGACGTCGGCAGCGAGTTCGGATCGCACGTCACCCCCGACTACGGCACGGTCAAATACGGCGGCGAGGTGAACTGGGTCGAGCTCGAACTCGGCCTCGACAACCACAGCCACCTGATCAGGCCGGAGGATCGTATCAAACTCGCCATGGCCCTCCAGTGAGCACGCATCCCCTCGCGCTACCCGTTAGCGTGAGGGGATGACCGAATACGACGCCATCATCGTGGGCTCCGGGCCCAACGGGCTCTCCGCGGCCGTCACGCTGGCGCGGGCGGGCCTGAGCGTCATCGTCTACGAACGCAACGCGACGATCGGCGGAGGGGCGCGCACGAGCGAACTGACGCTCCCCGGATTCCTCCACGACGTGTGCTCGGCCGTGCACCCGATGGCCCTCGCCTCCGGCTTCTTCCGCCGGTTCGGGCTCGAGAAGCGCATCGACCTGCGGGTTCCCGAGATCTCCTACGGCCATCCGCTCGACGGCGGCCGCGCGGGCATCGCCTGGCGTGACCTCGACCGCACGGCCGAGGGCCTCGGCGCCGACGGTGCGGCGTGGAAGCGCCTGATGGGGCCGCTCGTCGCGAACGCCGACCGGGTCGCGCAGTTCACCGGGTCGCAGTTGCTGCAGCTTCCGCGACATCCGCTCACCGCTCTTCAGTTCGGCCTGCGTTCTCTGGAACAGGGCTCGTACGCCTGGAACCTGCGCTTCACCGACGACGTCGCGCCCGCGATGCTGAGCGGGGTCGGCGCGCACTCGATCCGGCCGATGCCGAGCCTGTCGACCGCCGGCGCCGCGCTGTCTCTCGGCACCTACGCGCACGCGCACGGGTGGCCGATCCCGGTCGGCGGCAGCCAGGCGATCGTCGACGCGCTCGCCGACGACCTGCGGGCCCACGGCGGCGAGATCGTGACCGACACCGAGATCTTCTCGCTCGACGAACTGCCGCCGTCGAAGGTCGTGCTGCTCGACGTCAGCGCCAAAGCCCTGCTCAGGCTCGCCACCCTCCCGCCCGCCTATGTGAAGCAGGTCGAGAGGTTCAGATTCGGCAACGCGGTGGCCAAGGTCGACTTCGCGCTCTCCGGCCCCGTTCCGTGGACCAACCCCGACCTACGCCAGGCCGGCACCCTGCACGTCGGCGGCACGCGGGCCGAGATCGCGGCGACGGAGGCGGATGTCGCGGCCGGACGCCACAGCGACAACCCCTACGTTCTCGTCGCCCAGCCGTCGATCGCCGACACGACGCGCGCCCCCGCGGGCCAGCACGTGCTGTGGGCCTACACCCACGTGCCGCGCGACTCGACGATCGACCAGACCGAGGCGATCACGAAGCAGATCGAACGCTTCGCCCCCGGGTTCCGCGACCTCGTGCTCGCCCGCTCGAGCATGACGGCCCGCGACATGGAGAACTACAACCCGAACTACGTCGGCGGCGACATCGCCTCGGGCGGAGCGAGTTTCGCGCAACTGCTCAAGCGGCCCGTGCTCTCCCCCGACCCGTGGCGTACGCCCGCGGCCGGCGTCTACCTCTGCTCGTCGTCGACGCCCCCGGGCCCGGGCGTGCACGGCCTGCCCGGCTACTACGCCGCCCGCAGCGCCCTCCGCAACGACTTCGGCATCACCGCCGCCCCCTCGCTCGCTCTCGCCTAAGGAACCCATGTCGATCAACGTCAGAGAAATGAACTGCTCGCCCGAGGCGGTTTTCGCCGTGCTCGCCGACGGGTGGATCTTCCCCACTTGGGTGGTCGGTGCGTCGCGGATGAGAGACGTGGATGACGCGTGGCCGGCCGTCGGCTCGAAGCTGCAGCACTCGTTCGGGGTGTGGCCGGCGGTGATCAACGACGAGACGACCGTGCTCGAGTGGGACCCGCCCCGTCGTATGGTCATCCAGCCGAAGGGCTGGCCGATCGGCGAGGCGCGTGTCGCGCTCGACGTGAAGCCCCGTGGCACCGGGTGCGTCGTGCGCATCACCGAGAGCGCCGTGAAGGGTCCGGGGGCGTTCGTGCCCGACTTCCTGCTCGACCCGCCGCTCTACGTGCGCAACATCGAGACGCTGCGCCGCCTCGCCTACATCGCCGAAGGCAAGGCGGACAACGGCGACGTCTAGCGCTTTTTGACCACCACGGTGGCGACCGCGGCACCGAGTGCGCCGGCGGTGGCCGCCGCGAGGCCCCAGGTCAGGCCGCGGTTGCGGATCGCCCAGACCTGCGGCGACACGCTGTGCGCCTGGTCGCTGAAGATGCCGGTGGCCCCCTGGTCGCCGGGAACCGGTGCGTAGAGGTTGTTCGGCAGCATCGGCTCGGTCTTCTCGGGTGCCTGCTGGCCGTCGTAGCCCGTCTTCGCGAGGAACCAGTCCATAAACCCGGCGGCGAAGCGGTTGCCGAGCACCGTTCCGACGGTCGGCTCGCCGACCCAAGTGCGGCGGCGCGGCTTCTCGGCGACGGCGGCGATCGCGCGCGCCCCGACCTCGGGCTCGAAGATGGGGGCGACGGGCATCGGGTGGTGCGGCAGCTGCGTCTTCACCCAGTTGAACTGGATCGTGTTGAGCGCGGGCATGTCGACCGTCGAGATCTTCACGGCGCTGCCGTTGTGGATCAGCTCGGTGGTGACCGACTCGGTGAATCCCTGCACGGCGTGCTTCGCGGCGCAGTAGGCGGCCTGCAGCGGGATGCCGCGGTGCGCGAGCGCCGAACCGACCTGGATGATGTGGCCGCTGTCGCGCGGCACCATGCGGCTGAGCGCGGCGCGGGTGCCGTTGACGAAGCCGAAGTAGTTGACCTGGGTGGCGCGCTCGAAGTCGGCGGGCTCGGTGCTGAGGAACTCGCCGAAGACGCCGACCATGGCGCC
>Ga0247813_10001292_pt1 | contig 19440 bp, 20 predicted proteins | sample UWRJL169409C1_FD_180719 | JGI IMG/M metagenome (GOLD analysis project Ga0247813, IMG submission 180719) | Plant litter microbial communities from Arlington Agricultural Research Station in Wisconsin, United States - UWRJ-L169-409C-1 | ecosystem: Environmental > Terrestrial > Plant litter >... | reverse complement strand
GTGGCAATCGACGGTTTTTTTTCCACTGCCGGTCTAAGACGCCAGCAGCCTGTTACGGACAGACAATGAGCGAGAAAGACACTATTTCCATGCAGCTGGTGCGCGAAGCGTTGCTGCAGACCAGCACAGACAAGATCGCCGACCATGCGTTGCTGGCGCGCGCGGGCATCGATGCCAAGCAATTGGGGCAAGCCGAGGCGCGGGTGCCTGCTCAGGCCTATGCACGTCTGTGGCGGCTGTTGGCACGTCGTTGCAATGATGAGTTTTTCGCGATGGATGCGCGTGGGCTGCGCCGTGGCAGTCTCGCTTTTGTCTGCCGAGCGAGCATGTTGCAGCCCACTGTCGGAGCGGGCCTGCACACCGTTCTGGATTTTCTAGCACTGATGCTTGAAGACTTGCGGCCGGCATTGGCTGGCGAGCACGGGTTGGCGGAGATCGTGATCCAGGAGCCGCTGCAGGCGCCTCGCCGCGCTTTTACCTATTTCACCTTGTGGATGATAGTGCATGGCGTAGCGTGCTGGCTGGCCGGGCGCCGTATCCCGATCCTGGCCATAGATTTGCGCTGCAGCGAACCGCCGTTCTGCGACGACTACCGCGTCATGTTCTCGCAGAGCCTGCACTTCGACCGACCGCGCACACGTATGGTGATTTCCAGCGAGTGCCTGCAATGGCCGGTCAAGCGCAGCGCGGATGACCTGCAACGTTTCCTTGGTGAGGCGCCCGGCAATATTCTGGTCAGGTATCGCGATCCGGACAGCCTGGCGCGGCGCATCCGCAGTGACCTGTTGCGGCTGCCGCCAGCTGACTGGCTGGATGCCGACAGCCTGGCGCGGCAACTGCATCTGTCCGCTTCGACCTTGCGTCGGCGTCTGGCGGAAGAAGGACAGACATACCAAGGCTTGAAGGACAGTGCGCGGCGCGAGCTGGCAACAGCCTGGCTGACCGATCCGGGCGTCGCGCTGGATGAAGTCGCCGAACGCTTGGGCTTTGCCGATTCCAGCTCTTTTTATAAAGCGTTTCGCAAATGGTTTGGCTGCAATCCGGGACATTACCGGACGCTGATCCTAGGCCGCCACCCCAGTCCCTGATTTCCCCTGCAATTTCGAGGCGCCACGCCCCATGGTTGCTGGATTCCGACTTCAGGATCCAGTCCCAGGCCGCATGTCATCCTCCCTGCAAAAATCGAACAAGCGACTGATCAGTTCATCGGGACTATCCTTGCGGACTGGCTGAGGCGGGCTTCTGCCACGCACCTCTGTGCCCTGCGCGATGCCTATGGCGAGCACATGCACAGCCAGACGCAGATGGCGGCTTTGCTTGCCCGGGTTTACCGTTGCACGATTTTGCCAGTCTCAGGCTCGAGCATGCTCTGGCAATCCAGATGGAGTTGGCAGTGGACCTGAACCAGGCGTGTTGGCAGGTCGTGCGCCGTCATTTCACCCCTCAATCCTGGCAGCTTGCCGAGCGACGGACCTTATCTGGTCAGCGAACCCGCCCTGCAAAGGTTACTGCAGAACTTCGCGAGAGATGAGTCGTTTTACGAGGGCACTGGTCTGGTCTATCCGGCCGTGCAGGCCACTGGGGCAGGCGTGTAGGTTGTGAGCAGAGACCACGCACGTATCGTCGAGGTTTGCCGTCAGGTAGATGTAGGCAAAGCCTACCAGACTCATCTGGATGAGGTACTGGACGCACGCGCTGCGTCAGCCCTGGCAGAGGATGCGCGTTGTGCATTTGATCTGGCGACCCAGCTTGTGCGGGCGAAGCACCTGCTGCCAGAGGCTGAAGCTAGCCTGAGTCAGCGGGACTTCTGGCAAGCCTACCTGCGGGAGCGCCATGAAACCACGTTCGATGCGCTCATCGCCGAATATGCAGCGCAAGGCGAGCAACTGGATCAGGAGCGTGAGCAACTGACCAGCCAGGACTACACCCAGCGCTGGCAGGATTTGCTTGATGCCCGTGAAGCTGCACTGCAGGCCTTGAGCCTTGAACTGACCCGTGAAGCGCTGGAGCAGGACGCGACGCGCCTGAGCAGTACCTCGCCGGCTCAGGAGTGACCGTTCAGACCAGTCAACCGAGTTGACGCTTTTGGCCATTGCCGGCTGGGGATAGCGGCGCGAACATCGTCGGACCGCACATCAACAATAACCAAGCAGTCCGACGATGCGCATTGCCTGCCCGGTCCATACCGGGCTTCTTGCGGTCGAACCAGCAAGGAACCTACCCATGCATGTACAAGGCAAAAATTTCATTGTTACCGGTGCAGCCTCCGGGCTCGGCGCTGCCACCGCGCAGTCGCTGGTCCAGGCTGGCGCTCGAGTAATGCTGGTCGACCTCAATGCCGAGGCGGTTTCGGCCAAGGCCAGTGAGCTCGGCGACAATGCCCGCTTCACGGTTGCTGATATCTGTGATGAGCAGGCCGCCCAGGCGGCAGTCGCTGCGGCAGTCGCTGCCTTTGGCAGCCTGCACGGGCTGATCAACTGCGCCGGTATCGTCGGCGCTGAAAAAATCCTCGGCAAGCAAGGGCCGCATGGCCTGGCGAGTTTTGCCAAGGTCATCAACGTCAATCTGCTCGGCAGCTTCAATATGCTGCGCCTGGCCGCTGCGGCTATTGCCGATACCGCGGCGGATGCAGATGGCGAGCGCGGTGTGATCATCAATACCGCGTCGGTGGCTGCCTATGATGGGCAAATCGGCCAGGCCGCCTACGCCGCATCCAAGGGGGCGGTTGCCAGCCTGACGCTGCCGGCAGCACGCGAACTGGCACGTTTTGGTATCCGCGTGATGACCATTGCCCCAGGCATCTTTGAAACGCCGATGATGGCCGGCATGACTCAGGAGGTGCGCGACTCGCTGGCCGCCGGCGTGCCGTTCCCACCGCGCCTCGGTCGCCCCCAAGAGTACGCCGCGTTGGCCCTGCACATCATTGAAAACAGCATGCTCAACGGTGAGGTGATCCGCCTCGACGGCGCCCTGCGCATGGCTGCCCGCTAAGGAGAAGCACAGATGACCCTCGCCAACGATCCAATTGTCATTGTGAGTGCCGTGCGCACGCCCATGGGCGGCTTGCAGGGCGATCTGAAGAGCCTGACTGCACCGCAACTGGGCGCCGCGGCAATTCGTGCCGCCGTCGAGCGAGCCGGTGTCGAGCCGGCCAGTGTCGACCAGTTGTTGTTTGGTTGCGTACTGCCAGCCGGCCTGGGTCAGGCCCCGGCGCGTCAGGCCGCCTTGGGTGCAGGGCTGGATAAAAGTACCACCTGCACCACGCTGAACAAGATGTGTGGCTCAGGGATGCAGGCCACCATCATGGCCCACGATCTGCTGCTGGCCGGCAGCGCTGATGTGGTGGTGGCTGGCGGCATGGAAAGCATGAGCAATGCACCGTACCTGCTGGACAAGGCCCGCAGTGGCTACCGCATGGGCCATGGTCGGATGCTCGACCACATGTTCCTCGACGGCCTCGAAGATGCCTACGACAAAGGCCGCCTGATGGGCACCTTCGCCGAAGACTGTGCCCAGGCCGGTGGCTTTAGCCGCGAGGCCCAGGATGCCTTCGCCATCGCCTCGCTGACCCGCGCGCAAACAGCGATCAAAGAGGGCCGTTTCGCTGCTGAAATCGTTGCCGTTGAAGTGACCGAAGGCAAGCAGACGCGGCTGATCAGCGACGACGAACAGCCGCCCAAGGCGCGTCTGGACAAGATCCCGCAGTTGCGCCCGGCATTTCGCGAGGGCGGCAGCGTGACCGCAGCCAACTCAAGCTCGATCTCCGATGGCGCGGCGGCACTGGTGCTGATGCGTCGCTCGCAGGCAGAGCAACGCGGCCTCACCCCGCTGGCGCTAATCCACGGCCATGCAGCGTTCGCCGATGCACCGGCACTGTTCCCCACTGCCCCCATCGGTGCCATCGACAAGTTGCTCAAGCGCACCGGCTGGAGCTTGGCCGAAGTGGATCTGTTCGAGATCAACGAGGCCTTCGCCGTGGTCACTCTGGCAGCCATGCAGCAACTCGATCTGCCCCATGACAAGGTCAATGTCCACGGCGGCGCCTGCGCGCTCGGCCACCCGATCGGTGCCTCTGGCGCGCGGATTCTGGTGACTCTGCTATCGGCTCTGCGCCAGAACAACCTGCGCCGTGGTGTGGCGGCGATCTGCATTGGCGGTGGCGAAGCGACTGCGATGGCCGTTGAATGTCTGTACTGAGGTGAACCATGCTGGTAACTGACGAGCAACAACAAATTGCCGATGCGGTACGAGATTTTGCCCAGGAGCGGCTCAAACCGTTTGCCGAACAGTGGGACAAGGAGCACCGCTTCCCCCGTGAGGCGATTGCCGAGATGGCCGAGCTTGGTCTGTTCGGCATGCTGGTGCCCGAGCAATGGGGCGGCAGCGATACCGGCTACGTCGCCTACGCCATGGCGCTGGAAGAAATCGCCGCCGGCGATGGCGCCTGCTCGACGATCATGAGCGTGCACAACTCGGTGGGCTGCGTGCCAATCCTGAAGTTCGGCAGCGAGCAACAGAAGCAGCAGTTTTTGCAACCGCTGGCCAGCGGCGCCATGCTGGGCGCTTTTGCCCTGACCGAACCGCAGGCCGGCTCTGACGCCAGCAGCCTGAAAACCAGAGCACGGCTGGATGGCGACCACTATGTACTCAACGGCAGCAAGCAGTTCATTACCTCCGGCCAGAATGCCGGGGTGGTGATCGTGTTTGCTGTCACCGACCCGGCTGCCGGCAAGCGTGGTATCAGTGCGTTCATCGTGCCTACCGATGCGCCTGGATACCAGGTTACTCGGGTCGAGGAAAAGCTCGGTCAGCATGCCTCCGACACTTGCCAGATCGTCTTCGACGATGTGCGCATACCGCTGGCCAATCGTCTGGGCGAGGAGGGTCAGGGCTACAAGATTGCCCTGGCCAACCTCGAAGGCGGGCGCATCGGTATTGCCTCGCAAGCGGTCGGCATGGCTCGCGCGGCTTTCGAGGTAGCGCGTGACTACGCCCGCGAGCGGCAAAGCTTCGGCAAGCCACTGATGGAGCACCAGGCCGTGGCGTTTCGCCTGGCCGACATGGCCACCCGCGTCGCCGTCGCCCGGCAGATGGTGCTGCACGCCGCAGCGTTGCGCGACGCCGGCCGGCCGGCGTTGCAGGAGGCGTCGATGGCCAAGCTGTTCGCCTCGGAAATGGCCGAAAAGGTCTGCTCGGATGCCTTGCAGACGCTCGGCGGTTATGGCTATCTGAGCGACTTCCCGCTGGAGCGGATCTACCGCGACGTGCGTGTCTGCCAGATTTACGAAGGCACCAGCGACATTCAGCGCATGGTCATTGCGCGCAACCTTTGAAGGAGCAACCTGCATGGCATTCGAAACCATACTGCTGGACATCCACGGCAAGGTCGGCCTGATCACCCTTAACCGGCCGCAGGCGCTGAACGCCCTTAACGCGCAGATCATCGCCGAGATCAACCAGGCGCTGGACCAGTTGGAGCAAGACCCACAGATCGGCTGCGTGGTCCTCACCGGTTCAGCCAAGGCCTTTGCTGCCGGTGCCGACATCAAGGAAATGGCCGAGCTCAGCTACCCGCAGATCTACCTTGACGATCTGTTCAGCGAGTCCGATCGGATCGCCAACCGGCGCAAGCCGATCATCGCCGCGGTGTCTGGTTTTGCTCTGGGCGGTGGCTGTGAGCTGGCGATGATGTGCGACTTCATTCTCGCCGCCGACAACGCCAAGTTCGGTCAGCCAGAAGTCAACCTCGGCGTGTTGCCGGGCATGGGTGGCACCCAACGCCTGACCCGCGCCGTGGGCAAGGCCAAAGCCATGGAACTGTGTCTGAGCGGTCGCTTGATGGGCGCCGAGGAAGCCGAACGCGCAGGGCTGGTGGCACGCGTCATCCCTCAGGCCGAGTTGCTTGAAGAAGCCTTGAAGGTGGCGGCAAACATCGCCGCCAAGTCGATCCCGATCAGCATGATGGTCAAGGAGAGCGTCAACCGTGCCTTTGAAGTCACCCTCAGCGAAGGTGTGCGCTTCGAGCGTCGGGTGTTCCATGCAGCCTTTGCGACTCACGACCAGAAAGAAGGCATGGCGGCGTTTATCGGCAAGCGCGAGGCGCAGTTCAAGGACGCCTGAAGACGGCGCGCGGTCGCAGGCACGGCGCATGCCTGCAACCGCTCCCACTCAGTACCAAGGATCCGCCGCCGACCTGCGACCAAGGAAGCACAGCGTTTGGCCCTTCGCATCATTCAAGCAGGCCTTCGCACTGCCTAGTATCGGCTCATTGCCTGTCGCGCCGACGGGCCATGGACAGTCGAGGCTTTCATGATTTACGCCGCTCCCGGCACCGCCGGAGCCTTGGTGCAGTTCAAGCTGCGCTACGGCAACTACATCAACGGTCAGTTCGTGCCGCCGATCAAGGGCGAGTACTTCACCAACACCTCGCCAGTCAATGGCCAGCCGATTGCCGAATTCCCGCGCTCAGGCGCCGAGGACATCGACGCTGCACTGGATGCAGCGCACGCAGTGGCCGAGTCCTGGGGGCATACGTCGGTACAGGACCGTGCGTTGATTCTGCTGAAGATCGCCGACCGCATCGAAGCGCACCTCGAACAGCTGGCGATCACCGAGAGCTGGGACAACGGCAAGCCAATCCGCGAAACGCTCAACGCCGATGTGCCGTTGGCCGCCGACCATTTCCGCTACTTCGCCGGGTGCATCCGAGCTCAGGAAGGCGGCGCGGCCGAGATCAACCAGAACACCGTGGCCTACCACCTGCATGAGCCGTTGGGGGTGGTCGGGCAGATCATTCCGTGGAACTTCCCGCTGCTGATGGCCGCCTGGAAACTCGCACCGGCGCTGGCTGCCGGTAACTGCGTAATCCTCAAGCCTGCCGAGCAGACGCCTCAATCGATCACTCTGCTTGCAGAGCTGGTAGGCGATCTGCTGCCCGCCGGTGTGCTCAATATCGTCCACGGCTATGGCCGCGAAGCGGGCGAGGCGCTGGCCACCAGCAAACGCATCGCCAAGATCGCCTTTACCGGTTCCACCCCGGTGGGCTCGCACATCATGAAGTGCGCTGCCGAGAACATCATTCCGTCCACTGTGGAACTGGGTGGCAAGTCGCCGAACATCTTCTTCGAAGATATTCTCCAGGCCGAACCGGCCTTTATCGAAAAAGCCGCCGAAGGGCTGGTGCTGGCGTTCTTCAACCAGGGCGAAGTGTGCACCTGCCCATCGCGGGCGCTGGTGCAGGAATCGATCTATCCGCAGTTCATGCAGGTAGTGCTGGAGAAGATCCGCAAGATCAAGCGTGGCAACCCGCTCGACACCGAGACCATGGTCGGCGCGCAGGCTTCGCAGCAACAGTTTGACCGGATTCTTACCTACCTCGAAGTTGCCGAGCAGGAAGGCGCCGAGCTGCTCACCGGCGGTCAGGTCGAGCGGCTTGAAGGTGAGCTCGCTGGCGGTTACTACCTGCAGCCGACCCTGCTCAAGGGCCACAACGGCATGCGCGTGTTCCAGGAGGAAATCTTCGGCCCGGTAGTCAGCGTGACCACCTTCAAGGATGAGGCCGAGGCTCTGGCAATTGCCAACGATACCGAGTTCGGCCTGGGCGCCGGGGTCTGGACGCGTGATATCAACCGCGCCTATCGCATGGGCCGCGGGATCAAGGCTGGGCGAGTCTGGACCAACTGCTACCACCTGTATCCAGCGCATGCGGCGTTCGGTGGCTACAAGAAGTCTGGCGTGGGCCGCGAAACGCACAAGATGATGCTCGACCACTATCAGCAGACCAAGAACCTGCTGGTCAGCTACGACATCAACCCGCTCGGGTTCTTCTGAGCCTGCGGTAACAACCGGTTCTAAAGTAGCAATGGCATTACACCGGAAACGGTGTATCAATAGACGCACCGCAATCCTGTGGTGCCAGAAGAGGATGAACCCATGTGGAAAAAGCCCGCGTTCACTGATCTGCGTATTGGTTTTGAAGTCACGATGTATTTCGCCAACCGCTGAATCTTCTGGGGCCGCTACGCGGCCCTTTCCGCGATAGCAGGCCGCTGCGAGGGCGCGCCGATCCGATTGCAAACCCTTCAGGATGCTTTAGGCTGAGCTTCACCTTCAAAAAGAACAATAGGCGTTGCATGAGCGCGAATCCGAGCCAGTTGCGCAAGTTCGTTTCCCCGGAAATCATTTTTGGTGCCGGCTGCAGGCATCACGTTGCCAACTATGCGCGGACCTTCGGCGCGCGCAAGGTACTGCTGGTCAGTGACCCCGGCGTGCTGGCTGCCGGCTGGGTCGCCGACGTCGAGGCCAGTCTTCAGGGGCAGGGTATCGACTACTGCCTGCTTACCGATGTCTCGCCCAATCCTCGCGTTGAAGAAGTCATGGCCGGCGCCGAGCGCTACCGCAGCGAACAGTGCGACGTGATCGTCGCCGTCGGTGGCGGCAGCCCTATGGACTGCGCCAAGGGCATCGGCATCGTCGTCGCCCATGGCCGGCATATCCTCGAATTCGAAGGGGTCGACACCATTCGCGTGCCGAGCCCGCCGCTTATTTTGATCCCTACAACAGCAGGCACCTCAGCGGATGTGTCGCAGTTTGTGATCATTTCCAACCAGCAGCAACGGATGAAGTTTTCCATCGTCAGCAAGGCCGTGGTGCCAGACGTGTCGTTGATCGATCCGGAAACAACCCTGAGCATGGACCCGTTTTTATCCGCCTGCACCGGCATTGACGCCCTGGTGCATGCCATCGAGGCGTTCGTGTCGACCGGCCATGGCCCGCTGACCGACCCACATGCGCTGGAAGCGATGCGCCTGATCAACGGCAATCTGGTACAGATGATCGCTAGCCCCAACGATATTGTCCTGCGCGAAAAGGTCATGCTCGGCAGCATGCAGGCGGGGCTGGCGTTTTCCAATGCCATTCTTGGCGCCGTGCACGCCATGTCGCACAGCCTTGGCGGGTTTCTCGACCTGCCCCATGGGTTATGCAATGCGGTGCTGGTCGAGCATGTGGTGGCGTTCAATTACAGTGCGGCGCCAGAGCGCTTCAAAATGATTGCGCAGACGCTGGGAATTGATTGTCGTGGGCTCAATCATGAGCAGGTGCGCAAGCGTCTGGTCGATCACCTGATCGCGTTGAAGCATGCGGTGGGGTTTCACGAAACCCTTGGCCTGCATGGCGTCGGCAGCAGCGATATCCCGTTCCTGTCGCGCCATGCGATGGGCGATCCGTGCATTCTGACCAACCCGCGCAGCTCGAGCCTGCGAGATGTCGAGGTGGTCTATGGCGAGGCCCTCTGAGCCTGGCGCCGATGCCCTGGCCGGATTATTGGGGTTGTCCAACCACACGGTGCGCAAGAGCCACTACCCTGAGCTGGCGGTGCGCCTGGAAGAGCTCGAGGCGGAGCGCAATCGCTACACCTGGCTGTTCGAGCACGCCGTGCACGGCATCTTTCAGGCCAGCCTGGAAGACGGCATGCGCGCAGCCAATCCGGCGCTGGCGCGCATGCTCGGCTACGACCACGCGCAGGCGTTGCTGTTCTCGCGCAGCGATCTGGCCAGCTTGCTGTTCGATCGGGGCACCGATGAGTTGGCCGAGATCGTCGCCACCCTCCAGCGCGAGCGCGCTTTGCTGGCCTATGAGACCCGCCTGCGCCGCCGTGATGGCAGCAGCGTCGATGTGCTCATGAACCTGCTGTCGCGTCCGGACGAACCCGGCGTGGTCGAAGGTTTCGTGGCGGATATCACCGAGCGCAAGCAGGCTCAGGCACGCCTGCAGCAGCTCAATGACCAGCTTGAACAGCGGGTTGCCGAGCGCACCAATGAGCTGATCGAGGCGCGCGACGCTGCGCAGGCTGCCAACCTGAGCAAGGACAAGTACCTTGCTGCGGCCAGCCACGATTTGCTGCAGCCGTTGAATGCCGCCAGGTTGTTGATTTCGACCTTGCGCGAACGCGACCTGGCCGCAGCCGAAGGCCTGCTGGTCGAGCGTGCGCACCAGGCACTGGAAGGCGCTGAAGACTTGCTCAGCGACCTGCTGGATATCTCCCGCCTGGATCACGCGACCATCCAGCCCGATTTCGACTGTTATCGACTTGATGATCTGCTGTTACCGCTGGAGTCGGAGTTTCAGCCGGTTGCCGAGGCTGCCGGGCTGTCGCTGCGGGTGCGTGGTGGTCCGCCGGTGATACGCACCGATTTGCGCCTGCTGACGCGGATACTGCGCAACTTTCTCAGCAATGCCTGCCGTTACACCGAGCAGGGGCGGGTGCTGCTGGGCTGGCGGCGGCGCGGTGACAAGCTGAGCATCGAAGTCTGGGACAGCGGCCGTGGCATCGCCGCCGAGCGCTTGCAGTCAATCTTTCTCGAATTCAACCAGCTGGATGTCGGCCGGGCTGCCGACCGCAAAGGTGTCGGGCTGGGGCTGGCAATCGTCGAGCGGATCGCACGTATCCTTGAGTGCAAGATCGGCGTACGTTCCTGGCCGGACCGCGGTTCGGTGTTCAGCATCGAGGTGCCTATCTCCAGTCAGGAGCCGGCGCCAGCGAGCCTGCCGATTACGCAGGCTAGTGTCGGCGACCCTTTGCCTGGGCGGCGCCTGCTGGTGCTGGACAACGAGCTGAGTATCCGCCAGAGCATGGCGGCACTGCTCGGCCAGTGGGGCTGCGAGGTGTTGACCGCAGGGGATCTGCATGAATCGCTGCAAGTCCTGCAGGGGCGGCCACCGGAACTGGTGCTGGCGGATTTTCACCTTGATCATGGCCTGACGGGTTGCCATGTTGTTCGCGACCTCAGGGCGCACTTCGCCTGCACGATTCCGGCGGTGATGATCACGGCTGATCGCAGCGAGCAGAGCCTGAGGGCCATGCAGCGGCTGAAGGCACCGCTGCTGAACAAACCGGTCAAGCCAGGCAAGCTGCGCGCTGTGCTCAGCCAATTGCTGGCACAGTGACTGTGGCTGGAGCAGGGGATACTAGTGCACCTTGTACATCATTTCAGACAATTGCCCGGTAATCCCTGTTGCCCGTTGCGCCTTGGCGCCTTAGACTGCCGCCCCCTGTAAAAGAGTGCCGGTTGGCGCTTGAAGAATTCTGTTGCGCAGGCACTGGCCTGAGCGACACCCGAATCGCCCAATGCACATTTTTTCATAGAGAAATCGATGACCAAGGAACAGTTGCTGGCCATGTCGGCCGATGACTACATGAACGCTGCTCAGCTGGAGTTCTTCACCCAGCTGCTGCAAGCGATGAAGGTAGAAACCCACGAGCGCATCGAACAGAGCCGCATCACCATCGAGAGCCTGGATACCCCTTCGGATCCTGCCGACGTGGCGTCGGTCGAGGAAGAGCGTCACTGGCTGGTCAACGGTATCGAGCGCGATCAGCGCCTGCTGCCGCAGCTGGAGATGGCCCTCGGTCGTATTGGCGACGGTGATTTTGGCTGGTGCGAAGACAGCGGCGAGGCGATTGGCCTGCAGCGTCTGCTGATCAGCCCGACCACCAAGTACTGCATCGAAGCGCAAGAGCGCCACGAACAGATCGGTCGCCACCAGCGCCAGATCTGATCGATCGCAGCATGCATGGCCCCACGGAGCGATCCCTGGGGCTTTTTGCATTTGTTCGGCGCTACTATGGTTGCGGGGCGCCTTGATGGTTGCTCTGCATCAAGTCTGTGCTCGTTAAGCCGAAGGAAGTATAGATAGTGGCGTTATAGTGGCGTTTAATGGGGGCAATAATGCCCTAGCGGATGGACCCTCAACATGATGCGTGACGGATCTGTGCCCACCTGTGACATGCCGCAACCCGCAAAACGCCCGGTCCTGCCAGGAATTGCCGTGTTGCAGGGGGCAGCGCTGGCTGCCGTGCTGGCCGCCATGGCGTTTGCTCAGTTGGCGTTCTATCTGGCCCTGCCGCTGGCATTGTTGGTGCTCTGGTTACCGGGCTGGCGACGCAAGGCGGCCCAGCCAGGAAGCGCCGAGCGGTCTTCACCGGCGCACGATGAGCTGACCCAAACCTTGGCGCGCAGCACCAGCCGTAACGCCTTGTCTGCCGCCTCCATGGCTTTTTCGGTACAACAGTTGGCCACTCGGTTGCAGTCACAGCTGGGCGCCGCCGATCAGATCGTTGACAGTGCACAGATCATGATCGGTACCGAGAAAGCCACCTCTCAGCTCAGCCAGCAGGCGTTGCAGGCGGCCCGTTCAGCACATTCCAGCAGCGCGGCAGGGCAGCAGGTACTGGCCGAGTCGATCCAGCGCATGCACCAGTTAAGCGCCCGGGCCACGGCCAGCCGCGAGTTGATCGAAGCCCTGCACCAGCGCAGCGAAGATATCGCTCGGGTCACCTTGGTGATCCAGGCCATCGCCAGCCAGACCAACCTGCTCGCGCTCAACGCGGCGATCGAGGCGGCCAGGGCAGGCGAGCACGGGCGTGGTTTTGCAGTGGTTGCCGATGAAGTGCGCGGCCTGGCCGGGCGAACCGCAGCCGCTACCGGCGAAGTGGGCGCGATGGTCGCCGATATTCAGGCCCGCACCGCTGAGGTGGTCGAGCAGATTCGTAGTCTGGCCGGGGATTTGAGTGCTGACCTGGTTCAGGTCGAGCAAACAGGCGAGCAATTGACCTTGATCGCCAAGCTGGCGGCCTCTGTGGAGCTGCAGGTTGACGAGATCGCCGAGGGCACCCAGATCAACCAGCAACAACTGGATAACCTGTTCCAGGCGGTTGGGCAGGTGCGCACTGATCTGGAGCTCAGCGATGGGCAAACGCGCAGTCTTGCCCAGGCAGCGGTGCACATGGAACGACAAGCGGAGGCGCTTAGCGAGCGGCTGGCTGAAGTTGGCCTGGATGACTATCACCAGCGCATTTTTGCGCTTGCCGAGCAGGGCGCGAGGAGTATCGCTGCCCGCTTTGAGCAGGATATCGAGCAAGGTCTGATTAGCGAAGAGGCGCTGTTCGATCGGCGCTACCAACCCATCCCGAACATGCAGCCGCCGCGCTTCACCACCCGCTTTGACCAGTACACCGATGCGGTGCTGCCGCAATTGCAGGAGCCGCTGCTGGCCCAGCATGAGGGGCTGGTCTACGCGATTGCCTGCACTGGCGAGGGCTATGTACCGACGCACAACGCGGCGTTCAACCTGCCCTTGACCGGCGACCCGCTGCATGACACCGCGCACAACCGCAGCAAGCGCAAGTTCGACGACCGCACCGGTATCCGCTGTGGCAACCATCAGCAGCGGTTGCTGTTGCAAACCTACAGCCGCGATACCGGTGAACTCATGCATGACCTGTCGGTGCCGCTGTTCATCAACGGTAGACACTGGGGCGGCCTGCGTCTGGGCTACAAGCCCGAGCCTGGTATGAACTGAACGGAGTTTATTGCCGCTGATGCAATACAGATGTACCAGGGCCGCGCTGTTTGTAGTTTCGGTTGATGCGTATCATGACTACATCGTTAGGTTGCTAATTAAATTCCGGAGGGGATGATGAATAGCCAGATCGATGTCGCAGTGATGATCGGCTCCGGTGTGCCGGCAGCATTGCAGGCGCGTGGCCTGCGGGTCTGCTGGGTTGTGCTGGTGAATGGCGAACGTCGTGGTACCGCCTTTGCCAGTCGCCGTGAGGCGCTGGAATGTCGAGCTGCCTGGCAGGCCCAGCTCGGCCGAACACAGGCAGCCTGAAAGCCTTTTCAGCTCTCCAGAAAGCGCGCCAGTTCACACGCATCGCTGTGCCGGCGCCGAAAACCTCTTACCCGGCCGGTAGCGCTATCGGTTACGTGAAAAAAGGCGATGCCGGCAGCCACGACTCGAAATCTGGGTCGGTCTGCAGCGCTGGTCAGGCAATAAATGTCGCTTGGGCCTCGACGGATTTCAGTATTTTCGTGCATATTTCTCCCGTGTAACGCGCAGAGGGTTGCCTTGGGCCGTCAGGCCTGGGACCTGTCGCTATCTATTGCATGTCTACCGGCAGTGTTGAAGTCAGCATTTACGCCTGCGTTGTGGGAAAATTGCCGAAATGTGGTGTGCGGATCTGGCTGGCACAGCGGGGGTTAAAAATCCTGCCTGCTGCGTAGTCGTTATGTACGGGCCGCTCGTGCTCTATTTCATTAGTCTTTCAGCAGCGATCTGAAATGGCTGCGCCGCCGATCAATTCGGGTGTGGCGCTTGTAACCCTGTTCGAGGATTTGAGATTGGCAGTCAGTACTCTTGATACCCATGCGTTATTTGCATTGGGCGACTTGCGTGGCAAGTTGGCCCAGTTGTTTCACGGGCGTTTCGTTTATGTCACCGAGCAAAGCCCCGACGGTTTGTACATGGCCGAAATCGACACCGACAGCTCATTGGTGGTGGATGACAAACAGCGGCTTGAGCTGAAGGTAGGCGATCACTTCCGCGCCGCAGTTCTGCCCAGTCGCGAAGGTGGCAAGCTGGAGCTGCGTTTTCGCGAGATCAAGCTGAATATCTACGGCGGCGACTATGCCTTCGTCAAGGTGGCGGAAGGTGAGGGCATCGTGTTTCGTAACGGCCAGGGCGTGATGTTGGTCTTTGCCGCCCAGCAACAAGTGCAGGAAGGCCTGGGTAAGCTGCTCAAGGCTGTGACCGGCAAGGTCGCCAAGTGGCGCAAGGGCGAGCTGACCACATTCAAGGCCAGTGAGTGAGTGACGATAGCTTGTCTGCCCAGGGACGGGCGGAGTTTCACCGCCAGTTCGAATCACAGGCGCAGGCGCATGCCGAGCGGCTGCTGGCCCAGCGCGCAGTGATGGGCAGCGCCTGGCTGAGTTGGGTTGCCCGCCAGTTGTATGAGATTACGCCCGCGCCCTTGGCTGCAATGGTCCGGCGCGAACTACAGCGCTTGAATCGCTAAGCCCAGGCTGGCTTGGCGGGTATCTCAATTGCCCTGGTTATTGCCGCCGCTGATTTCAGCAGGTACGTCTTCGCCTGCCGCACGTTTACGAAACAGCGCTGCGCGGGCCAGTAGCAAGGTGGTAACCGGCACGGTTATCGACAGCAGAATCGGGATCAGCCAGGCATGCACGATTGGCCCCTGCTTCAACCATGAAAAATACAGGATCGATGCCAGGCTCACGCACCAGGTGCCGATAGTTGAAGCCAGTGCAGGCGGGTGCATGCGTTGGAAGTAGTCTTTCAGCCGCACCAGGCCGATCGCACCAATCAGCGCGAACAGGCTGCCGATCAGCAGTAATGCTGCGGTCGTGAGTTCGAGCCAGAACGGCAGTTGCAGAGCTTCGGTCATTCTATTACCTCACCGCGCAGGAGGAATTTGGCCAGGGCGAATGAGCCTACGAAGCCGAACAAGGCAATCAGCAGTGCGCCTTCGAAATAGGTATCGCTGGCATAGCGAATGCCCAGTACGAGCATCATCAACATGGCCAGGATGTACAGGTAATCCAGCGCCAGGACCCGGTCCTGAGCGGAAGGGCCGCGGAACAACCTGACCAAGGCCAGCGCCATGGCGATGGTGAAGATGAACAAGCTGGCGAGAATGGCGTTGGCGAGCAGGCCTGTCATTCGAATATCTCCATCAGCGGGCGTTCATAGGTGTGCTTGAAGTGTTCGATGAACTGCGCCTCATCACGCAGATCGAACACGTGCAGCAGCAGCATGCTGCGGTCCAGGGCAAGTTCTGACCAGACCGTGCCGGGCACCACCGTAGTGATCATCGACAGAGCGGCCAGGCCGTGTACATCGCGCAATGCCAGTGGAATGTGGACGAATGCCGATCGTGGCGGCCGGCGCTTTGCCGACAGTACGCTGCGGGCAACGTGCAGGTTGGAGGTGATGACATCCAGGCCAACACGGCCGATCAGTTTGGCAACCACCCACGGCCGTTTCACGTGCGCATGTTGCGGGCGCAGTGGGGCCAGCAGGATGGGCGCGAGAATCGCCAGCAAGGCGCCGAGCAGAAGATTGCCTGGGCTGACCGAGAGATTCAGCAACAGCCACAACGCGAACAGTGCAATGGACAGTAGCGGAGCGGGTAACAGACGGTTCATGGCTGTTCCTCGGTGTTGAAGGAGGTTGGGCCAGGAATCGGCATCGAGCTCATGACTGCCTCGATGTAGGCTTGCGGTGCCTGCAGGCTTGCAGCGGTGTCCTGGGTATAGCGCAGCAGCGGTTCGGCCCTGACGCTTAGGAACAGGCACAGGCCGAGCAGAATAGCGATCGGCAGACACTCGTAGCGGCGCAGCAGCGGCGAAGGGCGCTCTTCGGGCTTCCAGAAGCGCTGGATGCCAACCCGGCCAAAGGCGATCAGTGACGCCATGCCGGAAAGCACCAATAACGCGACCAGGCACCAGCCGGCCGCCGACAGTGGCTGCTCCGGCGCAACGCCCAAGCCCAGCGGGTTGAACAGCGCGCTGATCAGGCTCAGCTTGCCGATAAAGCCCGACAGCGGCGGCATGCCGATGATCAACAGCGCGCAGGCAATAAAGCTCAAACCCAGGAATGCCATGGTCCACGGAATGATCTGACCGATTACCGCCTTCTGCTGATCGTCCAGGTTGATGCCCTTGGGTGGATGCAGAGACTCCAGCAGAGGCGGCGACAGGCCTTCGTCATCATCCAGCGGCGTCTCGTTGGCCGAGCGCGAGCGCTCGATCAATTCCGCCAGCAGGAACAACGCGCACAGGGCCAGGGTCGAGCTGACCAAATAGAACAGCGCGCTGCCGGTCAGAATTGGCTGGCCGAAACCTATCGCTGCCATCAAGGTGCCGGCTGAAACCAGAATGCTCAGCGCTGCCATGCGCTCCAGGCGCTGTGCGGCCAGAATCGACACGGCGGCGACCGCCAGGGTTGCCAGGCCGCCGTAGACCAGCCATTCGCCGCCAAAGTGCGCCGATGCGCCGGCTTGCCCGGAGAATAGCAACGTCCACAGCCGCAGCACGGCGTACAGGCCGACCTTGGTCATGATTGCGAATAGCGCGGCAACCGGTGCGCTCGCCGAGGAGTAGGCCGGTACCAGCCAGAAATTCAGCGGCCAGATCCCTGCCTTGGCCAGGAAGGCCATCGCCAGAATGGCTGCGCCGGCGTGCAGCAGGCCACGATCAGCCTCAGGTACCAGCGGGATCTTCAAGGCCAGGTCGGCCATGTTCAGCGTACCGGTGACGCCATAGAGCATGGCTGCACCGACCAGAAACAGCGAAGAGGCGAACAGGTTAATGGCGATGTAGTGCAAGCCGGCTTTGACTCGAGCCCGACCTGAACCGTGCAGGAGCAGGCCATACGACGCTGCCAGCAGCACCTCGAAGAAGACGAACAGGTTGAACAGGTCGGCGGTGAGGAATGCGCCGTACAGGCCCATCAGCTGGATCTGGAACAACGCATGAAAACTCGCCCCGGCGCCGTCCCAGCGCGCCCGGGCGAACAGCAGGGCGCTGACGCCGATCACGCCGGTCAGGCTTAGCATCAATGCCGAGAGGTGGTCGACCACCAGTACGATGCCAAATGGGGCTGACCAGTTACCGGGCAAATAGACACCGATCGACTCGGCCTGGCCTTGGCTGCGCACCCAGTTCAGCAGGGTCAGCGCAATCGCCAGGCCGATGATGCTCGACAGCAGGTTGAGGTGGGCCTTGATCCGGCGATGTTTCTCACCCAGCAGCAACATTATCGCCGCTGTCACCAGCGGCAACAGGATTGGTGCGACGATCAATTGATTCATCCAGCTCATTCTTCACGCTCCCGGCCATCGACGTGGTCAGTGCCGGTCAGCCCGCGCGAGGCCAGCAGCACAACCAGGAACAACGCGGTCATGGCAAAGCTGATGACGATCGCGGTCAACACCAATGCTTGTGGCAATGGGTCTGTGTAGTGCAGCAAGTCTTGCGTCACGCCTTCCTTGATGATCGGCTCTTTGCCGATGAACAGGCTGCCCATGCTGAAGATGAACAGGTTGACCCCGTAGGACAGCAGGCACAGCCCCATGATCACCTGATAGGTACGTGGCCGCAGGATCAGCCAGACCCCGGACGCGGCCAAGACACCGATGGCTACTGCAATTACTTCTTCCATCAGGCGGCTCCTGTCTGGCTGGATTTCTGTGCGCTGCCTGGGCGATAGGCGCGCACTGATTGGTGGGCCAAGGCCGTCAGAATCAGCAAGGTCGAACCTACCACCACGCTGTAAACGCCGATGTCGAAGAACAGTGCACTGGCCACGTGCACGTCACCCAGCAACGGCAGGTGCAGGTGCGCGGTATGGGTGGTCAGGAACGGATAACCCAGCAGCATCGCGCCAGCGCCGGTAAGCGTTGCGCAGAGCAGGCCGGTACCCATCCAGCGCAGCGGCCGCAGGCTCATCTGCGCCTCCACCCATTGGGTGCCCGCCACCATGTACTGCAGGATGAACGCCACCGACATCACCAGGCCGGCGACGAAGCCACCCCCAGGTTGGTTGTGACCGCGCATGAACAGGTACATCGACACCATCAGGGCCACCGGCAGCAACAGCCGCACCAACGCCGCGGGCACCATCATGAAGCCCATTGCCGTGTCGGTGGCATGCCGCGGATTGATCAGGTCGGTAACCACATCCGGGGCCAGTTGGCGCTGCTGCGCCGGCAGTTGCATGCTTTCCTTGGGTGGGCGGAAGCGGCGCAGCAGGGCGAATACGGTCAACGCCACGGCAACCAGCACGGTGATCTCGCCGAGGGTATCGAAGCCGCGGAAGTCCACCAGCATCACGTTGACCACATTGGTACCGCCGCCCTGGGGCAGTGCACGGCTCAAGTAGAACGAGGAGATATCGTTGGGCGTAGGCCGGGTCAGCATCGAGTAGGACAGCAGAGCCATTCCGCCACCGACCAACACGGCCAACAGCAGATCACGCAGGCGGCGCAAGCGTGCTCGTTCCAGACTGCCGGGCAGAGGTGAGACACCTTCGATACGGCGTGGCAGCCAGCGCAGACCGAGCAGGATCAGTACCGTGGTAACGACTTCAACCGCCAACTGAGTCAGGGCCAGGTCAGGCGCGGAGAACCAGACGAAGGTGATGCAGGTCATCAGGCCGCAGACGCTGACCATGGTCAGTGCCGCCAGACGATGATATTTGGCCTGCCAGGCAGCCCCGATGGCGCAGGCAATAGCAATCAGCCACAAGGCTACAAACACCCCGGAGCCAGGTATCTTGGGTCGATCACCCCAGCTCAAGCCGCTATACAGCAGCGGCGTCAGGCCAGCGATAAACGCCGCCAGCACGAGCATGAACAGTTGTTTCTGCAAGCGTCGGGTAGTCAGCGCTGCCTCCACGTGACGCGCGATCAGCATCAACCGGACCAGCCCATGTTCGAACAGGCGCTTGCCATTGAAGCGTTCGATCAGTGGCGGATACGGAAACCTGCCCAGGCGCAGTTGCTTGCGCAACAGCAGGTACAGCACCACGCCACCGCACATGGCAACCAGGCTCATGATCAGTGGCGCATTCCAGCCG
>Ga0247813_10001291_pt1 | contig 19454 bp, 19 predicted proteins | sample UWRJL169409C1_FD_180719 | JGI IMG/M metagenome (GOLD analysis project Ga0247813, IMG submission 180719) | Plant litter microbial communities from Arlington Agricultural Research Station in Wisconsin, United States - UWRJ-L169-409C-1 | ecosystem: Environmental > Terrestrial > Plant litter >... | reverse complement strand
TTTTAATCGCTTCCAAATCCCAGCTCGCTGCTTCTGCCAACGGAATCGGACTTAACGTTTTATAACCGTGAATAACATCAAAACCAATAATAAGCGGAATTCCCAAACGGGTTTCCTCCACCGCAATTTTCTGCACGGCACGAACCTCTTTCACACCACGAACGGTTAGCATTGATCCTACCCAGCCTTTTCGTAGATGTTCGTATTTCAATTCGGCGGTTCCGCCTTTTGGAGCTGGCCCAGTTACATCCCAAAAACCGTTGTATTGGTTCATCTGCCCCACTTTTTCTTCAATCGTCATTAACGGCAAAAGTAAATTGATGCGTTCTTCGATAGTTTTATTTGTATCTAAATAAGGCTTTTTCTGTGCATCCATATTTCCAACAGTAAATAGGGTAACAACCCCAATAATTAGTAATTTTTTATTTTTCATAATGATATAATGGTCAGATAGTTTAATAAGTGGGGCGTGCCCCGCCGGGTCGGGCTATACGTTGCAAGTCCTCGCACTTCCTTCGTCAGGCTGTGGGCTTTCCACTGCTATCCCTCACGCGAACGTTGTTAAAAGAACTTTTTTCGCAATGACAAACTTTGTGTATCAACTTGCGGAACTTCGACTCCGTTCAGTCTGACAAAAAAATGCGTAAAAAAACTAAAGTCTAAAATCTTGACTCTTGACTCTTGACTCTATATTCTACTCTCTAACTTCTCACTCTGTTATAAAACAAGACGCCGGCAAATTAGCTTTATTAAATAAATCAGGCTGTATTGTATTCCCCCAGGCAAATCGCACTTTCGCCGGATTTGCAACCTTCCTGCTTGTCAAAATCACTTCATTATTTTTTATCGAAGCTTCTGCAGGATAAAAAGTTCCATCGGCTCCAGCTAATTCAAATTGCTTTGACGTTTTGTTTTTAAAATGCAATCCGTCAGCATAATTGAAAGAAACCGTTGCTTTGTTTTCCTCAATTTTTATGTCTTTAAAAAGTGGTCCGTTTACCAAATTTGAATTTAGTCCCGAAGCTTCAGGATAAGTTTCGGCCAAAGCCAGATTTGCCAAACGAATTCCAACATCTTTTTTATTCTTCGGATGAATATCAATTGTATCCGAAATATCAGAAGTCACAACCATTCCGGTTTTCGGAACTTCGTTTAATATTTTTCTTTGAGAGTTTCTAACCGTAACATTTGAGAAGTTGTTGCTGCCGGTTTTATATGGTGCGATCTGAACGAAATAAAAAGGGAATTCGTCCTGCCAGGCTTTTCTCCAGGAAGAGATTAAAGCCGATAATGTTTTGTCGTACACCAATGAACCAACATTCGATTCGCCCTGATACCAAAGTGTTCCCGCAATTTTAAATCCAACAAAAGGATAAATCATGGTGTTGTAGGCACGTCCTGGTTGTCTTGGTCCGTATTCTTGTTCGTTTAGTTTTTTGGCATTTTCTAATAAAATGGGATCGTTCTGAACGACTTCTTCCGGCATCCAGATTTCAGCCGGTGTTCCGCCCCAATTCGAAGATATTAATCCGATTGGGACATTTTTTAAATCTTCGCGTAAGCGTTTGGCAAAGAAGTAGCCAATGGCACTGAAGTTTTTCATGGTTTCCGGAGTCGATTCTGTCCAGTTTCCTAAAAGATTATTTTGAGGTGTAGTGGCAGTTAATTTCGGAACGGTAAAAAAACGAATATTGGCGTTCGTGGCGTTTTTCATTTCCTCTTCACCATTGTCAATTCCCCAGCTTGCCGACATTTCCATGTTCGATTGTCCGGCGCAAACCCAGACTTCTCCAATTAAAATATTTTTAAGGATAACTTCATTGTATCCTTTTATAGCAATAGTGTAAGGTCCGCCTGCTTCAGGAGTTTTTATATGTAATTCCCACTGCGCCTGATTGTTGGCAACAACTTTATATTCCTGATTGTTCCAGCCTGAAACCAATTTGATTTCTTCCTTTGGATTTGCCCAACCCCAAATTTTCACTTCAGAATTGCGCTGTAAAACCATATTATCACCAAAAATATTCGGAAGGGAAACGTTTGCCATCATAGTACTGGAAATCATCAGAAAGAAAACAAACTTAAATATATTATTTTTCATTTAACAGCTTTTTTAAAAACGGGGCATATTGATCAGCCATTACTTTTTGATCTGCAACATCCGGATGTCCTAAACAGCCTTTTGGTGTCATGGGTTTGAATTTGAAAATTTTGATTTCTTTATGTGTTTTATCTGTGGAAAAAGCTGCTTTAACCTTATTCAGACAATCTTCAAAAACGACTCCTCTTTGGCCACCAACCATCGGACTATTTGTAATCACAATTTGTGCATTTGGATTATGAACGTACAGCATTTTTATAAAATTAATGTAATTCGAAATGTACTTTTCCTGATTAAAAGGCAAACGTTCTTTTTTGCCGTCTCCACGCGATAAATCATTGGTTCCTAAAGCAATACTGATAATGTTGGGCTGAAAAGCAAAATCGTATTTAGGTTTAGAATTGTCTTTCGTCAAATACAAATTTTGATAAACATCCGGCATAATCGCTTCATCTTTATTCTCGTCATTCCAATTGCGATACATTCCGATTCCGGAAACAGAACTCACCAAGTAATCAACATCAATTTCTCTTGAAAGTACCGGCCCATACGCGTAATATCCATTATGATGATCCATGTATTCTCCTTTATCACAATTCACGGAATCACTTGCCGCCGCACAGGTTATCGAATCTCCAATAAATTCAATTTTCTTTTTCTTTTTAGATGAAATGGAAGTCAGTTTTGCGGTCGTTCCCGCAAATAATATATTCCCGCTCTGCGCTTCGGTATTTTTATAAATTTCCAGTCTGTGAAATTTTTTGTTAGTTGTAGCTTTTATTGGAAAAGCTTGAACTGCGCCTTTTTCAATTCGTATTTTTCCTAAATATTTTCCGTCTAAGACCAATGAAACATAATTATGATGTTCGTACGAATCAAGACTTTGAAGCGAAATTGAACATTCAGTTCCAGTGAAATTAAACGAAACAGAAGAAGCAGTTCCAATTAAAATTACTTTATTATTTTCAAGTTTTTCTACCCGGCCGTGATAAAGAAATGTATTGATTTTATTTTGAGATTCTGAAATACACGAAATCATCAAAAACAGAATTAAAACGGGTATTTTTTTTATAAACATAATATATTCGTTAAATCTAAATGACATTCACAAATATATCTGAAATAGGCTTAAAAAGAAGATACTAAAACATCAAAAGACAATAAAAAAACACCAAAAATATTTTACTCTTTTTTTCGTTTTAGCATTCACATAAAAATCTCTTAGAAAACTATTGCTTTGATTTTCAAAAGCAACGCGTTATCTTTATGAATTAATCTTTTGATTTAATTTCAGAAAATATGAAATCAAGTATTTACATCTTATTATTCTCTGCTCTTTTATGTTTTTCTTTCACTTGCAAAAAAGAAGATAAAACTGAAACAATTCAAATTCAGAAAACATCAGGAAAAACAGATCGCGATTCTATCATCAGTTATGCTAAAAACTATTTAGGTGTTCCTTATGTCTATGCAGGAAGTGATCCTGAAAAAGGATTTGACTGTTCGGGCTTTGTAAGTTACGTTTTTAAAAATTTTGGAATGACTTTACCAAGAAGTTCGAGTGGTTATAAAGATTTAGGACATGCACTAAATCCTGAAGATTTTAAAGTGGGTGATATTTTAGTTTTTTATGGATATAAAGACAGAACTGTTGTTGGTCATCTCGGCATTATTTGCGAGGCTAATGGCATGCAGTCAAAATTTATACATGCTTCATCGGGAAAAGTAAATAGTGTTACGATTACTTCTTTAGGTACGGAACACTATACCAATCGATTTTATAAATGTATTGATGTGTTAGCATCTAAATAGTTTTTTTACCACGAATTTCACAAATTAAATTTATGCATTTCCGCATATAAAAATTAGTGCAAATTCGTGAAATTCGTGGCAAACCTTTTTATTCTTCTGTAAGTAGTTTTATCAAACTTTCATCTCTTTTATAAACGTCTTTATAAAAATTAAGATTTCCGTCACGATCTACCCAAGCGGTAAAATAACCAATATAGACCGGCACTTTCTTTTTTAAAGTATACCAGCTTTCCTTACCCGCATGCATGGCTTTATCGATTCTTGCCGGTGTCCAATTCGGATCTTGTTTTAAAAGTTCGATTGCTAATTCTCTTGGTTTTCCTACGCGAACACAGCCATGACTAAAAGCACGGTTTTCTCTTTCAAACAAACTTTTTGCCGGAGTGTCGTGTAAATAAATATTGTTTGAATTGGGGAATAAAAACTTTACTAAACCAAGCGAATTATTTTTTCCGGGTAATTGACGAACAGCGCCATTGTTCCACTCCAGATTTTTCTGCGCCAGATAATTCTTGTTCTTAGCCATTCCAGGCTTTATTTCGCTTTTAATAATACTTGGAGGTATATTCCAATACGGGCTAAATACAATATTGTTCATCATTCCGCTAAAAACAACAGTTTTAGTCATTGCTTTTCCGACCACAACCGGAGATACAAATGAGATATCGTGATTGCGAATTAAATACAATCTAAATTCAGGAATGTTCACTTCGATATATTCTTTTCCTTTTTCAAGTTCAGGATCTATCCATCGGCAACGTTCCATATTAGCAATTATAGTCTTAATTCTATCTGAAACGGTAACATTCAGCTCAGCAATATGTTCTGGTAAAATGATGTTTTTTGGCGTTAAACCGTGGTGTAATTCGTAAGCTCTAATTGCTTTTATTAAAGTAGAATCACATATATTACTTTTAGTATCTTCTTTAATATCTCCGGTTACGTAAAGTCTTTCTCTTATTTGCCCAATTGAAGTGACAGAATCTCCTAATTTAAAACTTTTAAAGTCGACATCTGTCTGAATGGCTTTCCATCCTCCTTTCTTTTCAATTTCTCTGTATTGATGTAATGCGTCACGAAGCTTATAATATTGACTGAACATCTTGCTCTTTTTGTCATCACTAATCGTAGCTTTGTTATAAATAGAATCTGAAAAAACCTGATAATTGACTTTTTTACGAGGTAAAAGCCATTCCAGCGCCCTTGACGTTTTTTCATCTACTCCGGAAACTTTCTGAACATAATAAAAATACAAGTTTGAAATCATTAAATCGGTATCTGATTTTGATAACTTATTTTCGGCGGCATGTTCAAAAACAGGATTGATTTTGTCATTATAAGGAAAATTGGCTTTTAATCCTTCCTGCTCCAGTCCTTTGTATTTATTAAATAAAGTATTTCCGTACTCAACAACACCTTTACTGTCCAGCCACAATTGAGTCGATTTATTTTTCTTGTATAAAGCAAAAACCTCATTCTGAAATTTAATTAATTTTGGATAGGCTTGATAAAAAGCGGCAATACCAGAACTATCGATTGTAATTTTAAGTTCAGGAACAGCTTTCTCTGAACTTTTTATTAAGATTTCTTTCTTTTCCTCTTTTTTGCAAGAAACAAAAGCCAGAAGAAACACAAAAGCAACAATCGAATAGAAAATTTTCATAATAATTTTTTGAATAAAAATAGAAAAGTTTTGATACAAATAACACTTTTAAAAAAAATAAAGTCACACACTTACGAACATTATTTTAGATTTAATTCTCTCACAAATAATTTAATTAATAAGCATAAAAAAACTCCAGATACATAACATATCTGGAGCTTTCCCCTTTATAATCAACCTTTTTATTTTTAAATAACTGTTCCTTTCAAAGTCAAAATTTTCGGAGCAGTTTCTGCGCTTGTTGTTACGGTAACTGTTTTAGTAAAAGCACCTTTGTTTGCTGCGTTATATGTAGCTGTTACTTTTGCTGATTTACCCGGTGCAATTGGCTCTTTTGTATAATCTGTAGCTGTACAGCCGCAAGATCCCTGAACTGTCGTAATCACAACTGCAGTTTTTCCTGTGTTTTTAAATTCATATACAATTGCTTTTGGTGTTCCTTGCGGAATTTGTCCAACATCAATTGTTTCTGCTTTCCAAACTATTGCTGAAGCAGTCATTTTTGTATTTTCATTTGTGGAAACTAATGATTGTACCGGCGCTATCGCAGAGAATGACATTAATCCTAAAACTAACGCGAACATTGAAATTTTAATGATTTTCATAATAAATTTATTTAAAGTGGTTTATGGTTACATTTCTTACAACAAAAGTAATTGAGATAAAATCAATTTGCTGTTAAGCGGTTTCAAATGTTTGTTAACGATTGTTAACGCTAATTTTTCATGTAAATTTTAACTATATTACACTATCAAAAAATCTTATTCTTGAAAATAAATAAACTCAACAGTATCATTCTTTTAGGACTTATTGCCATCATAAGTATCTTGGTTGCGCAATTGCTTTGGACAAAAGAAGCCTTTACTTTAGAGCAAAAAAAGCTGAGTCAGAAAACCCATATTGCTTTACTTGAGGTTGCTAAAAAGCTTTATGAAGGCACAAACCACGAATTGCCGGCGCAAAATCCTGTTAGAAAAATAGCCAATGACTATTATATTGTAAATGTCGAAAATGACTTTGAACCTGATATTTTAGAATTTTACCTAAAAACAGAATTCAAAAAAATGAATATTACTACAGATTTCGAGTATGCCATGTACAATTGTCAGAGCGACGAAATGGTTTATGGAAATTACATTTCATTATCTGAAAAAGGAAGAGGAAAACAATCGGTGTATTTTCCCAAGCATAAAAATCTGGTTTATTATTTCGCCGTTCGTTATCCCAATGAAACTTCTTATTTGTTTAGTTCTATGCGTTTTTGGTTTGTACTTTCTATAGCGCTAATCCTTATTCTATTGATTTACGTATATTCTATTTTTACGCTTTTGCAGCAAAAAAAATACTCGGAATTACAGCGTGATTTTATTAATAATATGACGCATGAGTTTAAGACTCCCTTATCTTCCATTTTAATTGCTTCAAAGTATTTAATTGATCAAAATGTTATTAAAGACGATAAAAAACTTTATACTTATACCGATATTATTATTAAGCAAAGCCATAAATTAAATCATCATATTGAGAAAATTTTAAATGTTGCCAAATCTGATTATAAAACATTACAATTAAAAAAAGAATCGGTTTTGATTGTTCCTGTTATTGAAGAAACCATTGAAAATATTGTTTTAAAATATCCGGAAGCAAATATTAAAATTGAAACTAATTTAACGGATCCTGAAATTGAAACGGATCTTTTTCATTTTACCAATTTAGTTTATAACCTACTGGATAATGCGGTAAAATATTGTAATGAAAAACCGGAAATCACCATTCGTATTACAGTAGAAAATCAAATATTAAAATTGGATTTTATTGATAACGGAATAGGAATTTTGACCAAAAACATTGCTTTTATTTTTGATAAATTCTATCGTATTCAAAATGAAAAAAGTAATGAAGTCAACGGTTTTGGCCTTGGTCTATATTATGTAAAAGAAATTTGCAATTTGCAAAACTGGAAAATAAATGTCCTAAATAATGATCTAAAAGGTGTGACTATCGCCTTATCAATTCCTTATAAAAAATGAAAAATTTTAAAATTCTTTATACCGAAGATGATGAAACACTAGCGTTTCTGACAAAAGATAATCTTGAACAAAATAACTACGAAGTGGTTCATTGCTCTGATGGAAAATCAGGGCTGGAAAACTTTAAAAAAGAAGAATTTGACATTTGCATTCTCGATATTATGATGCCCAAAATGGACGGATTTGAATTGGCAACGGAAATAAGAAAAGCCAATACTGATATTCCGATTATTTTTCTTTCGGCCAAAACTTTAAAAGAAGACCGGATTAAAGGATTGCGTTTGGGCGCCGATGATTATTTGGTAAAGCCATTTAGCATTGAAGAATTATTATTGAAAATCGAAATCTTCCTGAAACGTTCACAGAAAAACAACTCTTTTGACAGTCCGCTTTATACAATTGGTAAATATCAATTTGATTACACTAATTTTTTTCTCTTTAATGAAGATGAAAAAATTGGACTTACGCAACGCGAAGCTGAATTACTAAAGTTATTTTTTGATAATAAAAATAAAGTTTTGAAGAGAGAAAAAATTCTTTCTGCCCTTTGGGGCAATGATGATTATTTTACCGGCAGAAGTCTGGATGTTTTTATTTCCCGCTTACGTAAATTTTTAATTAATGAAAAAGGGATTTCAATAGAAAATATTCACGGTGTGGGTTTTCGTTTTAAGATGTAATTTTATTACTACTATTTTATTTTAAAATTTTGTATTTTTAATATCTAATTGCTCCAGTATGAAATTGCATCATTTACGAAATGCCACTTTAGTTTTAGAAACAGACCAACATGTGATTGTAGTTGATCCAATGTTAGGAAAGAAAAAAACGATTCCGCCTTTTACCTTATTTAGATATAAACCAAAACGAAATCCGATTGTAGCTTTGCCCAAAAACAGCCGGGAAATTTTGAGCAAAGTAACCTATTGCTTAATCACACATTTACATCCTGACCATATAGATAAAGCCGGTGAAGTTTTTTTAAGACGAAAAAGTATTCCGGTAATTTGTAGTGCAAAAGATGAAAAAGCGCTAACGAAAAGAGGCTTAAATGTTATTCAGACTTTAAAATATTGGGAACCTGAACAATTTTTAGGTGGAAAAATCATGGGAATTCCAGCCAGACATGGTTACGGTTTTATTGCAAAAGCAATGGGAAACGTAATGGGTTTTCATATAGAATTGCCAAATGAAAAATCAATTTATATTAGTTCTGATACAATTTTTACAGAACATGTACAAAAAGTTCTGGTTGAATTTAAGCCCGAAATTGCTGTAGTAGCTTGCGGAACCGCCCAACTCGATATTGGACAGCCTTTATTAATGCGAATGAATGATATATTGAAATTTGTTGCTCTGGCTCCAGGTCAGGTTTTAGCAAATCATTTACAGGCTTTAAATCATTGCCCTACAACTCGTGCCGAACTAAAAAATGCACTGGCTGAAAATGGCCTTTTGGATAAAGTTTCGATTCCTGAAGATGGGGAGAATGTTTCTTATTAGTTCGAAGTTTCTATTAAACTTTGCTAATCTTTATAGAATTAAAGTAACTCCGCAGTACTATTCAAAAAATCACAAAACCAACAACCCAAACTCACGTAAAGTATTAACAGGTTTAGAATACCAAAACAATTCAAAATCCTCTAACTGAGTTTCAAAATCATTTTTGACTTCCTGAAAAGTATAATTTTTGCTATTTGAAATTGCAACTTTTTTCAGGATTTCAATCAGCCATTCGCCTTCATTTTTATTGGTTTGTATGTTGAAACTTTCTTTTTTATCATGAAAAGTAAACGTCATCATTTCCCAACTTCTTCCTTTTTTAGATTTTGTAAAGTGTTCTACAGCAGGTTTTCCTCCCAACCAAACTACCTTTGCATTTGGTTTTGTGTTGAAATCATTATTTTCCTCTAATGCATTAAAAATGAAATCGGGGTCAATTTTAGTCTTCGGAATTTTAAAGTCGAACCAATCTTGCAGTTCGTAATCAAAACAAATTCCGTGCATGAAATTAAATAGTGATTTCTTTAATCCGAAACTAAATTTATCGTGATTGATTCCTGTAGCATCGGTATAATCGATATCATTATTGGCAAAAGTTCCAATGGCTTCGGTCTTTTTTGTTACTCCAAATTTCTCGGGATATAATCCAACCGGACTATGAGCCGTCATCGCAAATTGATGCCAAAAACCAGACTGCAAAATTCCGGCCTCAAATAACTGACGCACCATTTCGAGACTATCCACAGTTTCCTGAATCGTTTGTGTAGGATATCCGTACATTAAATAAGCATGAACCATGATTCCGGCTTCGGTGAAATTTCGTGTTACTTTTGCAACTTGTTCAACAGTTACACCTTTATCAATCAATTTTAATAATCGGTCTGAAGCCACTTCTAAACCTCCGGAAACCGCAATACAACCGGAAGCTTTTAGTAATAAACATAAATCTTTAGAGAAGCTTTTTTCGAATCGAATATTGGTCCACCAGGTTACGGCTAATTTCCGGCGTAAAATTTCAATTGCCAAAGCACGCATCAATGCTGGAGGAGCGGCTTCATCAACAAAATGAAAACCAGTTTGACCAGTTTGCAGCATCATATCTTCCATTCTGTCACATAACAAATTGGCAGCAACAGGTTCATAAACTTTGATGTAATCTAATGAAATATCGCAAAAAGTACATTTTCCCCAATAACAGCCGTGCGCCATTGTGAGCTTATTCCAGCGTCCGTCGCTCCACATTCTGTGCATAGGATTCACGATTTCTATAACCGAAATATATTTATCCAAAGGCAAGTCAGAATAATCCGGCGTTCCTACATACGCTTGTTTGTAATCGTGTTTTAGAGAATTGTTTTTATAGACAACTTTTCCGTCTTCTAATAAAAAAGTTCGCTTGTAACGCTTCTCGACTTCGGTGGAAATGACATCATCTGAATTTTCAAGATTAAAAATTAATTCCTCAATGGGAACTTCCCCATCATCTAAAGTAATAAAATCAAAGAATTCAAAAACTCTTGCGTCAGAAAGTGAACGCAATTCTGTATTTGGAAAACCACCGCCCATCGAAATTTTAATTTCAGGATGATTTTGTTTTACCCATTGTGCACATCGAAAAGCGCTGTATAAATTCCCTGGAAAAGGAACAGAAATTAAAAAGAAAGTTGGATTTACTTTTTCTATCTTATCTTTTAAGATCGAAATTAAAATCGAATCTATATACGTTGGTTTCTGCTGTAAAGCTTCGTAAAGCTCATCAAACGAATTGGCGCTTCGTCCTAAACGTTCGGCATATCGGCTAAAGCCAAAATTTTCATCGACGCACTCTACAATAAAATCCGAAATATCTTCGAGATATAAGGTGGCTAAATGTTTCGCTTTATCCTGAGTTCCCATTGTTCCAAAAGCCCAATCGAGTTCTTCGAGCTGCGCAAAACGAGAAGCTTCGGGCAAAAAATCTTCCTGACAAATCTGTAAAGCCAAAGTTGGATTTTTCCCCTGCAAAAACTGAATTACAGCATCAATCGTTTTGATGTATTCGTCTTGTAAAGCAAAAATACGTTTTGAATTATCTGAGATTTCGTTTCCAACAACCTGACCCGAGACTGAAAGTCGAACTGGCGAAGCAAACTTAAAACTTGAAACCTGAAACAAATCTTGCAACCCTTTTTTCGAAAACAACTCCAAAATAACATCAATACCCAAATCAGCCTGAACCGATTCGATATTTTTGGTATTTAGAAATCCTTTTATATACGCTGTTGCCGGATACGGAGTATTCAGTTGTGTAAAAGGTGGCGTTACAATGAAGAGTTTGCTTTTCAAAAGAATTATTTTTTTGCAAAAATACGGGATATTTAGAGACTTTTAGGAAAAGATTTCCATCGAATGATTTGATAAAAAAGCCTTTTGAAATAAATCTTCAAAAGGCTTCAATTATCATTAAAATATAAGATTTAAAACTGATGTACTTTCTTAGAAATCACTAAAAATGAAACTAAAGAAATTAAAGCAGCTATAGTCAGATAAAAACCTACATAATTTAAACCATAAGTACTTGCCAGCCAAATTGCAATCATGGGTGCAAATGCGGCGCCCAGAATTCCTGCCAGATTAAAAGTCAAAGAAGCACCTGAATAACGAACTGTCGTTGGAAATAATTCTGAAAGAAAAGTTCCCAAAGGTCCATAAGTAAACCCCATTAAAGACATTCCTATACAAACAAAAGAGCTTACTAAAATGGCACTACCTGAATTAAGAAAATAAGAAAAGAAAAATCCAAAAATCGCTATAGCTGCTGTTGTAATAATTAATATTTTCCGGCGGCCAATTTTATCTGCTACCAGAGCGGAAACCGGTATAAAAAAGGCAAAAAACAAAACTGATAACAATTGAATTAACAGCGCATCTCTTTTGGTAAAGCCTAAATCAGAAGTTGCCCAACTTAATGTAAAAACAGTCATTAAATAAAAAACTAAAAAGGTTGTAATGGCAGATAAAGTTCCAAAAATCAATTGATTCTTATACGATTTCAGCAAAGTAAAAAATGGGACCTTAACTTCTTTTTGTTCTAATTTTGAATTTTCAAAAGCCGGAGTTTCAGATATTTTTAATCGAATATAAAATCCAACAATGACCAAAAGTGAACTTGCTAAAAACGGAATTCTCCAACCGTACTCCATAAAAGCTTCGGCAGTCATTGTATCGGTTAAAATTAAAAAAGTTCCTCCGGAAAGCAGTAACCCAATTGGAGCTCCTAATTGAGGAAACATTCCGTACCAGGCACGTTTGTGTGGTGGTGCATTTTCAATTGCCAATAATACAGCTCCACCCCATTCTCCTCCTAAACCAACTCCTTGTCCAAATCGGCATAACATTAATAAAATTGGAGCTGCGATTCCGATACTTGCATAACCCGGTAAAAAACCGATTGCTATGGTAGATAATCCCATTGTTAATAAGGCAACAACCAATGTTACTTTACGACCTATTTTATCGCCATAATGTCCAAAAACAGCTGACCCTAAAGGTCTGGCTAAAAAAGCTATGGAAAAAGTTGCCAAAGATTCCAATGTTGAGGTTGTGCTGCTTGCTCCGGGAAAAAACAATTGTGGAAAAACCAATACGGCGGCATTGGCATAAATATAAAAATCAAAAAATTCGATTGTGGTTCCAATTAAGGATCCAAAGAGAACGTGTTTTAAAGAATTCTCCTTAGTAGGGTTATTTTTCATTTTGTTTTGATGTTTTTTTGGAAAATACTTTTGAAAAAAATGAATCAATTCATTTATCCAACAAATATTTGTCTGCAAAAATATAGTTTCATTATTAAAAACATACATTTACCAACAAGACTTTTATATTACTATCACAATTTTAACAAAAAAATCAAATTTAGTATTTTGATATAATATAAAGTCTTCATCATTCTCTTCATTTAAATTAAAAATTAAAACACTGATCGTAAATATTTTACACAAAAAAAATAAAAATCTAATCTTAAGCATTCGTTAAAAACACTTTTAACTACTTATTTTCATTAAATTTACAGCTGTCAAAAATAAATCTAAAATTATGCCCACCGACTGTATCAGCTACCAAAACTCAGGATATTTCTCTAAATTGATACAAGATTATTTAGATCAAAAACCCGAATTACAATCGTTATATAATCATTTTCCAACGCTGGAAAACTTTGAAAAACAAATCTTTGAAAAACAATCAAATTTTGATAACAATCACCGAATTCCACTTGTTTCCACTTTAAAAAGGCAATATCAAAACATCGGAATCTCTGATGCTACAAAACAAAATATTGAGCTTTTAGGACTTTCAAATACCTTTACAATTACAACCGGACATCAATTAAACCTGTTTAGCGGCCCGTTGTATTTCTTGTATAAAATTATTTCAACAATTAATCTTACCAAAGAATTAAAATTAAAATATCCATCTCAAAATTTTGTTCCAATTTATTGGATGGCAACAGAAGACCATGATTTTGAGGAGATTAATTATTTTAATTTTAAAGGCAAAAAATTCAGGTGGAACAAAGAAAGTACCGGTCCTGTTGGTAGACTTTCGACAGAAGGATTATCCGAATTTTTCGAAATTTATACTGCAGAATTAGGTTCAAGTACCAATGCCGGTGTTTTGAAAAAACTATTTGAAGAAGCTTATTTAAAACACGAAAATCTTGCTGATGCCACGCGTTTTCTTGCAGATGGCTTGTTTGCTCAATACGGTTTAGTTATTTTAGATGCTGATGATCGAGATTTGAAAAAAGCTTTCATTCCGTTTGTAAAAGAGGAATTAGAGAATCAAACTTCATTTAAAGCAGTTCAGGAAACTATTTCTCAATTTCAGGATTACAGCGTTCAGGTAAACCCTCGCGAAATCAATTTGTTTTATATTGAAGATACTTTGCGTGAGCGAATTATTTTTGAGAATGATAAATACTTTGTCAACAACACTAAAATTTCATTTTCAAAAGAAGAGATCTTCAGTTTATTAGACACAAATCCTGAAAAATTTAGTCCCAACGTGATTATGCGACCGCTTTATCAGGAAATTATCCTGCCAAATTTATGCTACATTGGCGGAGGCGGAGAAATTGCATATTGGCTGGAATTAAAATCTTTTTTTGATACTGTAAATATTACTTTTCCGATATTATTAGTTCGAAATTCTGTTCTTTTGTGTTCTGAAAAACAGGCCAAAAAAGCTGATAATTTAAATTTAAACTGGAAAGATCTATTCACAAAACCAGCTGATTTAATGAATGCAATTACACACAAATTATCTGCCTTTCCAATTGATTTAACGACTCAGAAAGAAATGTTGGAAAAACAATTTGAATACCTTTACGAATTAACACAGCAAACTGACAAATCATTTACCGGAGCTGTAAAAGCACAGGAAGTAAAACAAAAGAAAGGTTTGGAAAATCTTGAAAAAAGATTATTAAAAGCACAAAAACGAAAATTGGATTCAGAATTACAACGCGTTACAGATCTGCAATTTGAGTTATTTCCAAATCAAAGCTTACAGGAACGCCAGTCTAATTTTTCTGAATTTTATTTAGAAAAAGGAGACCAACTGATTCCGCTTTTAATTCAAAAACTAAAACCATTAGAAACGAATTTTAACATAATTATCATATAAGTTTTTCGCCACGAATTACACTAATTGTGGCAAACTAAAAAAAACAATAAAGTAATAATAATCAGAAATAAATAACCGCCCATTCTGAAATTATTGCCTCTCTAAACCAAATAGTAACTTTTTAAAAACAAAAATTAACCTATTACCAAAAAACTATGACCAGAGAGCGCTTGATTTCATTAGATGTCTTTAGAGGATTAACTATTTTATTAATGACTATTGTAAACAACCCAGGAGACTGGGGCAATGTTTTTCCACCACTTTTACACGCCGAATGGCACGGATGCACACTTACCGACTTGGTATTTCCTTTCTTTATTTTTATTATGGGAGTTGCAGTTCCTCTCGCAATGCCTGAGAAAAAGTACGACAATACCACTTTCAATAAAATTTTAATTCGTTCATTACGAATGTTTTGTTTAGGGATATTTTTTAACTTTTTCAGCAAAATACAAATATTTGGCCTTGACGGGATTCCGCTTCTTCTAGGTCGCTTAGCTATTACAATTGCAGTTGGTTATGCCTTAATGGGAAACTTTAGTTTAAAAGTCAAAAACCTTCTCGCTGTTTCAATTTTACTTATATATCTATTTTTAGCCTATAGCGGAATTGAAGCCTATAACGATGTACGTCTTCCGGGGGTTCTGCAACGAATCGCTATTGTTTATTTTGTGGTTTCGCTATTGCATTTAAAAACTTCCCAAAAAACACAAATCATAACAGGCGCTCTTTTATTATTAGGATATTGGGCTGTAATGACATTAATTCCTGTTCCTGGAGTGGGCGCTGCAAATCTGGACAAAGGAACCAATTTGGCTGCTTGGGTTGATTGTATTTTATTAGAAGGTCACATGTACCGCGGAACAATAACCTGGGATCCTGAAGGGGCTTTAAGCACAATACCATCTATTGTAAATGGAATTATAGGTTTACTGATAGGGCAAATATTATTGCGTGAAATAGGAAAAACCCAAAAAGCAGCAAAAATGGCAATAATTGGTGTAGCACTAATTATTAGCGGTTTATTGTGGAATATTGTTTTTCCAATAAACAAATCAATCTGGACAAGCAGTTATGTTTTATATACAACCGGTCTTGCCACGACTTTCCTGTCTATTTTATATTATATAATTGATATAGCAGATTCTAAAAAAGGATTTAAACCGTTTTTAATATGGGGATTAAATCCGATGATTGTATTTTTTACATCGCAAATTATCCCGCAGGCTTTGGTAATGGTTGAATTTCAAAACCCAAAGAATCCGGAAGAAAAAATCAACTTATTAACTTATTTATACAGTTTTTGTATTGCACCATTCTTCAGCAACCCAATGATGGCTTCTTTTGCCGGAGCTTTAGTTTACGTTTGTATCTGGACATTCATTTTATGGATATTCTACAAAAACAAACTGATTTTTAAAGTCTAAAAGATATTTTCATCACATAAGTAATATAAGTTCATTTTAGTGCAAGCCCATAATTCTGTATCGACTTTCAGCAAAACTATTAAATAAATTTATATTACTTATATGGTTTAAAAAGGTTTTCTTATTCAAAAACATCAATCTAACGTGTTTTAATTATGAATTTATTAAATTCAATTCATAAAAAAGTCTATTTTTGCACAAAATTTAAAAACACAAAAATGGCAACAAATAGAACTTTTACAATGATTAAGCCGGATGCTGTAGCAAACGGACACATCGGGAACATCTTAGCAATGATTACTAATGGAGGTTTCAAAATCGTTTCACTAAAATTAACTCAATTAACTGTAGCTGATGCTCAGGCATTTTATGCAGTTCACGCTGCTAGACCTTTCTACGGAGAATTAGTTGAATTTATGTCACGCGGACCAATTGTTGCTGCTATTTTAGAAAAAGACAACGCTGTAGAAGATTTCAGAACTTTAATTGGAGCTACAAATCCAGCTGAAGCTGCTGAAGGAACTATTCGTAAAGCATATGCAACTTCAATTGGAGAAAATGCAGTTCACGGTTCTGATAGCGATGAAAATGCCGCTATCGAAGGTGCATTTCACTTTGCAGGAAGAGAGCAGTTCTAATTTTAGACCTATAATTAGATTATTAGACTTCTTAGAATTTCAGATTCACAAAAAACCACTTCAATGAAGTGGTTTTTTTATTTTAAGTAATTATTGAATCTCATTATCTAATAATCAAAAATTTAAGCTAGTCTAAAAATCTAAGAAGTCTAATAAACTTTAACGCAAAACAACATCCTTAACCACTTCACGACCCAATTCTTCATTAATCATTTTAACGATTTTGGATTTTCCGTGGCTCAATTCTTCTCTTAAAACTGCAGATCCAAGTTCAACATAAAGGGTACTGCCTTTCAAAACAACATTTTTGGTGTATGTATTTACGCCATTCCCCATTAACTGTTTCCAGGCTTCTTTTACATCGATCTGATTCATTCCGGGTTGTAATTTATTCACATGAATAATCTGCTGTAAAACAGCTCCAATCGTACTTTCGCTATTTAGTCTCTTTGCCATCGTTCAAAATATTTATTGGACCTGTTTTTTTATAATGATATTCTTTATTTTGATCGTTTTTCACCACAAATGTCTTATCCGAAATAGAAATCAATTCCTCACTCCATTTAGCATAATCCGTTTTATAATCCAGAAAAGCGCCTTTATCAGTAAGTCTTACTGAAACATTTTCGAATGTATCTGTTGTCAAAAAAGTTCCGTCAAGCTGCGCCATAACTTTTGTGCGTTTACCTTTATTGCCTTTCATTTGAAAAAAATCAAAATTCTCATTCATTCCATACACCTTTTCTTCTCCCTTATCAAAAACCACTTTTTCGATTTCCCAGTAACCATTTAATTTTGCAATATCTGCAGGTTTAATTTCTTGCTTACAGCCTACAAATAAAAGCGACAAAACCAAAATTATAAAAGTATTCTTCATATTTATTATATTAAAATGCAATAATTGCTATTCTCATGAAAAATTGCTAAAAAACAAAAATAAGATTAGCATCAAGTTAGAAGCAGTACCAAAATTAGGTAATGCTATTTGATGAAATCTTATAGAAAGTAATTCGTTTTTTATAAACTCATCGTTTCGTACGCAATCTTTTTAATATTCCCAGAAAAAACAAGATCACACCTAAAACCAATAAAACATAATAAAAACACAAACTTTTATCTCTTAAAACATTGGCTAAAACAAAACAAATAACGCTTCCGAAATAAAAAGTAAGAGGCGTTATATTCTTTAAAGAAGAAAAACTCATAATATTATTTAAAAAAACTATCTACAAACTCATATTTATTAAAGACCTGTAAATCTTCAATTCCCTCACCAACACCAATATATTTTACAGGAATTTGAAACTGATCTGAAATACCAATTACAACACCACCTTTTGCAGTTCCGTCTAATTTGGTTACAGCCAAAGAAGTTACTTCAGTTGCAGCAGTAAATTGTTTTGCCTGCTCGAAGGCATTTTGACCTGTAGAACCATCTAAAACCAAAAGTACGTCGTGAGGTGCATCGGTAACGACTTTTTGCATTACACGTTTTACTTTTGTTAACTCATTCATCAAATTCACTTTGTTATGCAAACGTCCGGCAGTATCAATAATAACTACATCTGCATTTTGGGCAACTGCAGATTGTAAAGTATCAAAAGCTACAGAAGCAGGATCGCTTCCCATATTTTGTCTTACGATTGGCACATCAACACGATCTGCCCAAACTTGTAATTGATCGATCGCAGCAGCACGAAAAGTATCTGCAGCACCTAAAACTACTTTATAACCTGCTTTTTTAAACTGATAAGCCAATTTACCAATAGTCGTAGTTTTTCCTACTCCATTTACTCCAACAACCATTAAAACATACGGTTTTTTATCTTTCGGAATTTCAAATTCGGTTGCTTCACCTCTGTTGGTTTCAGATAACAGAGCGCCAATTTCCTCACGAAGAATCTGATTTAATTCTTCTGTTCCCAAATATTTATCTTCAGCAACACGTTTCTCAATTCTTGAAATTATTTTTAAGGTTGTATTTACACCAACATCAGATGCTACAAGAATTTCTTCAAGATCATCCAGAACATCGTCATCGACTTTAGATTTTCCTGCAACAGCTTTACTTAACTTTGAAAAAAAAGTAGTTTTTGATTTTTCAAGACTTTTGTCTAAAGTCTCTTTTTTATCAGTAGAGAATAATTTTTTAAAAAAACTCATTATTGTTTAGATTATTAGATTGGTAGACTATCAGATTTGTAAAATCTTAAGTCTGAAAGCTTAAAAAAGGCAATTTGTTTATAAACTAGTTTAGATATTGTATTATCAATTATTTTAATAAAGTTAAGAATAAAAGACTGAAGTAAAATCATAAATCTTTGTTTAAAAAAACCAATTTGGGCTTCTCTAAATTTTAGACAAATATAAAAATAAAAAAGCTACTTTCGGAATGAAAGTAGCTTTTCTATATAGTGTAATTGTTATTATTTCTTTTTCAAGAAAGTATCAACTTCTTCAGGAGCCATAATAGATTCTACGAATGTATATGCACCAGTTTTAGGAGATTTTACCATTTTGATGGCTTTTGATAATCTCTTAGAAGATGTTTGTAACGATGCTACGGTTTTCTTTGCCATGATTCAAATGTTATTTGAAGTTCCTTATAAAACTCGA
>Ga0247813_10001290_pt1 | contig 19467 bp, 17 predicted proteins | sample UWRJL169409C1_FD_180719 | JGI IMG/M metagenome (GOLD analysis project Ga0247813, IMG submission 180719) | Plant litter microbial communities from Arlington Agricultural Research Station in Wisconsin, United States - UWRJ-L169-409C-1 | ecosystem: Environmental > Terrestrial > Plant litter >... | reverse complement strand
TTAAATTTTTAGAGTACGTAAATGAAAATTTCGAAGTACTACTAAAATAGATTAACATACCAATATTTATGCTCTCGTCAAGGAAAACATTATGTTTATATTGTAAGATGCAATATTTATAGAAATTATCTTTCATTTTATTACTCCAATTAAATGGTTGCTAATGAATGTGCGATTGTTTTTTATCCAATTAAGATAAGCAAATATTTTATCTCTGTCGCCATATTTAATATCAAAACGATCCAACTCATCAAAAATAATATTAAATCTACTAATATTTATGACTTTTAACATTTCGAAAAATTCCTCAAATAAATTATTTTTATTTTTTAATGTTTTAATATGCCTAGTTAGAATATGTCTTTGATAAGGATAGTTTCTTAAATAATTATAAAAATTTGGATCTTCACTAGAATTATTTATAAAAGGAATTGTTAATTCATGATCAATAAGTAAAATATTAGAATCGTTAATTAGTAAATTAGGTTTATCTCTGTAGCCACCTCTATCAGTATTTATAATTATATTATCAAACGCAAATAAATTTTCGATATCATAATCTTTTATAAATGATAACGAAACTAACGGATTAAAAATTAAATATTGCCCATGATATTTACTACAAAACTTATATCCTTGATCTATTTTTTCTAACAAATCCTTACTATATAAATCCGAAAGTAATGAATGATCAATTTTAATTAAAGCATATTCAGGAGATTCTAAATTAAATTCTTTACAAAGTTCACTAATAAATATTTCCTTTGCAACGGTATAATTTTGTTCAATATAATCTTTTTTAAACACCTTCATTACATATTGGTCTACAATTTTATCTTCTCCAATAGCTGTTATTAAAAGTGGTTTCGAACTTCCTCCTTCAAGAAATCCATCAATACTTATTATTTTCAATTCCTGCATTCTTTTTCTTTTCAAAAATTAAGATATATATTTCTAATTCAGAAATTTAAAAATACATAATACAAATTGCTTTACATTGCTAATATATAAATTAATAAGACAATTCTACCAAAACTAAAATCTTCCTTTTTAATTTATTTCTTCACACTATCAACAACCCCCTTCAAAAAACCATTAAAATCAAAACTCTTATCCCCTTCTCTCACTCCCATTCTCACAATTACCATATCTAAAGACGGAATAATCGCCACCATTTGTCCTTGGTAACCACTGCAATAAAACATATCACGAGGAACATCTGGAAATTTACCCCCTGCGTTTAGCCAGAACTGCGCGCCATATTTTCCTTCAGAATTATTTGTTGGTGTTGCTGTATATTTTACCCAGCTTTCGTCAAGAATTTGTTCGCCATTCCAATTTCCTTTTCTTAAATATAATAATCCAAATTTTGACCAGTCACGCGGTGTTGCCCATCCGTAAGACGAACCAACAAAAGTTCCTGACATATCTTGTTCTACAATCATCGAGTTCATTCCGATTTTGTCGATTACGGCGCTATACCAAAAATCAAGATATTCTTGTTGTGTTTTAAACTGGTTTCTTAAAATTCTGGATAATAAATTAGTTGTTCCAGATGAGTAATTCCAATGTGTGTTGGGTTTAAACTGCGCTGGTTTATCCATTTGTACTTTTCCCATATCTTCGGCCTGAAAAAGCATTTTTGTAGCGTCGCAAATCGTGCTGTAATTCTCTTCCCATTCTAAGCCGGAATTCATGTGAAGCAAATCATTTATGGTGATAATTTTTCGATCGTCATTTTTCCACTCTGCGATTGGTGCCGGTTTATAAATATCAATTTTTCCTTGTTTTGCTAAAACTCCAAAAGCCGAACTAGTAATACTTTTTGTCATCGACCAGCCTAAAATTTTACTGTCTTTATTAAAACCGGTATCGTATTTTTCGGCAATCAATTTATCTTTATATAAAACTACAACCGCTCGTGTACGTTTTGATTTTCCTCCTGTTTTGTCGAATGCATTTTCTACAGCGCTCTTTAATTTAGAATAATCTACATTTGAAAACGTAGTGTCTTTTGGCTCATTATTCCCGTAAGGAAAAGGAAAATTATTAACTAATTTTGCGCGTTTTGGTAATAAATAAGGTTTTGAAACATCGTAATCATCATTAATCAAAGTTGCTCCCAGACCTTCTCTGTAAATTGCTTTTCTTTCTTTTAAACCATAAACATTAGAAGTCGCAAACTTTCCGGCATCATTAATTGAATTTGTTGCCAAATCAATCATGTCAATATCATTGTCCGTTTTTTCGATTAATTCTTTCGAACGATTATCAATAAAATGTCCCGAAGCAATACTTTTGGCTGAAAAGCCAGAAATTAAATCCAACTTTGGATAAGTCGTAAATCCAAAATACAGAAATGCGAGAACTAAAACGAGAACGAGTAATTTTAGAAATTTTTTCATAAATGATACAACTATTTTCAATGCAATATAATTAATTTATGGTCACGATTTTAGGAGTCAATTTTAAATTACATTTCATATAATTGAAAAAATAGAATTAAAATTACATAATTGATATTTACTCCTGCAATCGATGGTACCATAAAAGGAAATTATAGTTTTAATGGAGAAACCAATTTAGTTTTAGTACTTTTGTAAATAGATTTTTTCTAAATAAGACATGCTAGATATTCAAAAAATAAGAGCTGATTTTCCAATTCTTACACAAAAAGTAAACGGAAAACCATTAGTATATTTCGACAACGGAGCAACTTCGCAAAAACCACAAATTGTGATTGATGCCGAAGTCAAATATTATCAGGAAATAAACGCCAACATTCATCGTGGTGTTCACACTTTAAGTCAATTAGCTACTGATGCTTACGAAATTTCCCGTGGCAAAGTGCAGCAACATATCAATGCAAAATTTGCTCATGAAGTACTTTTTACTTCAGGAACAACATTCGGAATTAATTTAGTGACGAATGGTTTTGCATCAATTTTAAAACAAGGCGACGAAATAATCGTTTCATCTTTAGAGCATCATAGTAATATTGTGCCCTGGCAAATGTTATGCGAAAAAACCGGTGCAACTTTAAAAGTGATTCCCATAAATGAGGATGGTGAATTGATTATGGAAGTTTTTGATACCTTGCTATCAGAAAAAACTAAAGTTGTAACAGTCAACCATATTTCTAATGCACTTGGAATTATCAATCCTGTAAAGGAGATTATTACAAAAGCACACGCTGTTGGCGCTGCAGTATTGATTGATGGCGCGCAGGCTGTTCCGCATTTAAAACCGGATGTTCAGGATTTAGATTGCGATTTTTATGCTTTTTCAGGACATAAAATGTGTGGCCCAACCGGAACCGGAATTTTATACGGGAAAGAAGAATGGCTAAATAAACTTCCTCCTTACCAAGGCGGTGGCGAAATGATCAAAGAAGTGACTTTCGAAAAAACTACTTATGCTGATCTTCCTCATAAATTTGAAGCCGGAACTCCAAATATCGCTGGCGGAATTGTTTTGGGAACTGCTATTGATTATTTAAATAGTGTTGGTTTCGAAAACATTCAGCAATACGAAAACGAACTTTTAGAATACGCTACAAAACGTTTATTAGAAATTGAAGGTTTAAAAATTTATGGAACCGGAAAAAATAAAGCTTCGGTAGTTTCGTTTAATATTGATGGAATTCACCCTTACGATATTGGGTCTATTATCGATAAATTAGGAATTGCGGTTCGCACCGGACACCATTGCGCACAACCAATTATGACTTTCTTCTGTATTCCTGGCACTATTCGTGCTTCTTTCTCATTTTATAACACTAAAGAAGAAATCGACTTAATGGTAGAGGCTGTTAAGAAAGCACAAACCATGTTAAGCTAAAAAAAAACATTTTATGAAAATAGTATCCTTATTACTCTTAGTTATTTGTATCGGAACAGGCTGTTCAAGCCAAAAAAAAGCAGATATGACTTCAACACAAATTGAATATTCAGCGCTTTCACGCGGTTATTACAAGAAAATTGTTGTTGAAAACCAAACAGTTTCTATAACAAACGGAAGAGATCAACAAGCTGTCGAAACGAAAATAGACACAGCAAAATGGAATCAAATTGTAGCTGCATTTGAAAAAATAAATTTAGACGGAATTGCAGCTTTAAAAGCACCATCTGATAAAAGAGCTTATGATGGCGCTGCAATTGGAAATTTAAAGATAACTCAGAATCAAAAAACTTACGAATCAACAAGTTTTGATAACGGCAATCCTCCGCAGGAAATTGAAAAACTTGTAAATTTGCTTACTGATTTTACGAAAGAATAATTATGACAATAAAAGAAATTCAAAGCGAAATAATAGATGAATTTTCTATGTTTGATGATTGGATGCAACGGTACGAATACATCATCGAATTAGGAAAAAGTCTTCCGTTAATCGAGGAACAATATAAAACTGACGAAAATTTAATCAAAGGCTGCCAGTCAAAAGTTTGGCTGCAAGGTGAACAAAATGATGATAAAATCGTTTTTACTGCCGATAGCGATGCAATCTTAACTAAAGGAATTATCGCCATTTTAATTCGTGCATTCTCCAATCAAAAAGCAGAAGATATTATAAATGCTGATACGCAATTTATAGACGAAATTGGCTTAAAAGAGCATTTATCTGCAACACGTGCTAACGGCTTGGTTTCGATGATTAAAAACATTAAGATGTACGCTTTGGCTTTTAATGCTAAAAACAATTAGGGACCAATTTTGAACATATAAGTTCATAGTAGAAATATAAGTGTTGTGTTTAGTAGGTGGTAAGAAGAATTAAATCTAAACTTTTAAATGAACTTATACTACTTACATGGTGGAAAAAAACCAATAAGTAAGTTTTATCTTTTCTTATTATTGCTAAAAAAGAGTAATGATGACGAAGGTGAAAAAACATATGTCAACGAATTATATCGTTGGATAGAAGATTAAAATTAAAATATTAAACCATAATAATAGACTGCGATTAAAGCGTATTATTTAAGTGATCTAAAAATATTTTACAAAGTGCAATAGCACTTCTGTTTAAATGAACTTATATCACTTATATGGTGAAAAACAAAAACAAAAAAATGGAACAAGAAATTGACACAAACGAATTAGGAGAATCAATTGTAAAAGTTTTAAAAAGCATTTACGATCCTGAGATTCCTGTAGATATATATGAATTAGGATTAATTTATGATGTAATGGTAAACACCGATTACGAAGTAAAAATTTTAATGACGCTTACATCTCCAAACTGCCCGGTTGCAGAAAGTTTACCAAGAGAGGTTGAAGAGAAAGTAAAAACTATTGAACACATTAAAGATGTTGATGTTGAAATTACGTTCGATCCGCCCTGGAGTAAAGATTTAATGAGTGAAGAAGCAAAATTAGAATTAGGAATGCTTTAATTAGCCATAAAGTTCAAAGTCATAAAGTCTCAAGTTAGGGACTTTATGACTTTCGACATTCGACTTTAAGACTTACAGAATGGAAGAAATCATCAATAAAGTGGCTAATAGCGCACTCGAAGTATTTGATTTGGAAGATTATTATCCAAAGGGAATGCGCGTGCAAATTGACATTTCACAATGGCTTTTAGAAGGATTTTTGTTGAAAGAAAAAGACTTTAGAGAGCACTTAAAAAATCACGATTGGTCGCAATACCAGGATCAATATGTAGCGGTGCACTGTAGTACAGACGCTATAGTTCCCGCATGGGCTTTAATTTTGGTAAGCGTTCATTTGGCACCTTTTGCAAAAAAAGTAGTTAACGGAAACATCGAAGATCTCGACTCAAGCTTGTACGAAGAAATCTTAAGCAAAATCGACTATTCTGTTTACAAAAGTAAACCCGTAATCGTAAAAGGCTGTTCTAAAAAACCTGTTCCTATGCGCGCGTATATTTTGGCCACAACTTATCTGCAGCCATTTGCAAAAAGTATTATGTACGGCGAAGCATGTTCTGCAGTGCCTTTATACAAAGAATCTAAGAAATAACCTTCATTTACAGGTAATTTACGGTAAACCTTAAATTGGTTTTTTGTATATTTGATACTATACTTAAACTAAACAACCATGAGAAAGCTGGCGTTATTACTATGCATCTTAACGAACTTTACTTTTGTTCAGGCACAAAATTCAGAAAAAGAATTAATTACCAATACCGAAAAAGCGGTTAAAAAAATAAACGACACTATTGAAGGCGAAGGCTGGAAAACAAAAGGAAACTTTTCACTTTTAATAAATCAATCCAGCTTTAATAACTGGATTGCCGGTGGAGAGGACAGTTTTTCAGGTACATTAGGAATCAATTATGATTTCAATTATAAAAAAGACGACTTAACCTGGGACAATAAACTTTTGGCCTCGTACGGTTTATTACAAACTAAAAATGCCGATTTTGAAAAAAAGACCGATGACCGTTTTGAATTTAATTCAATTGTCGGGAAAAAAGCTTTCGGACAATGGTATTACTCTTATTTTCTAAATTTCAGAACCCAGTTTACCACTGGTTACATTTACGGACAGGATACAAACGGCAAAGAGATTAGGACCGCAAATACCAAATTTATGTCTCCTGGTTATCTAACAACCGGTCCCGGACTTTATTGGAAAAAAGATGAAAATCTAAAGATTAATTTCGCACCCTTAACGTCAAAATTTACATTTGTAGACAACGCTTATACTTCGGGAATAGATCAAAACACCGGATTACCGTATGTAAATGGCGATTATTTTGGTGTTGATGAAGGTAAAACCATGCGATACGAACTCGGTTTTTACGCATCTGTTTATTATAAGCTTGCAATCATGACAAATGTAACAGCCGAAAACATTTTAAATCTTTATTCCAATTATTTAGAAGATCCGCAAAATGTCGACATGGATTATTCATTGAATATTATCATGAAAATAAACAAATATTTATCAGCAAACTTTTCATTTCAGGCAATTTATGACGATAATGCTTTCCGCGGTTTTCAAACCAGACAAGTATTTGGTCTCGGAGTCAACTTCGGATTCTAGTTTGTAGAAGCACAACAAAGGGCATTTTATTAAACATAGTTCCCGCTCTCGGCTATATCTCGCTGTTGCCCGACCACGGGCCAGCAAGGATACCGCCTCCATCGGGGCTAGTTTCAATCATTCGGCTTCTTTTAAACAGATAAAAAACGGCTTTTGAAATTTATCAAAAGCCGCTTGTTTTATTCCTGATCTTCCTGATCATCTTCTTTTTCGATTGCATCTTTATAATCCGGATACAAAAACTTATTATAAGGGAATCTCGTTATATGAATCTGACGAACAGCTTCATAAACTCTTTCTCTAAATTCCTCAAAATTTTCTTTATTTGTAGCAGAAATAAACAGCGCATTATTTTCACCTAAACGGTGCATCCACGTGCTTTTCCACTCCTCAAGTGTATAATGTCTGGGCGTTTTTTCGGTCATTAAATCATCTTCGTCAATGGTAAGATGTTTATACGCATCAATTTTATTAAAAACCATGATAACTGGCTTTTCATGCGCCTTAATATCCTGCAAAGTCTGATTTACAGATGCAATATGATCTTCAAAATCAGGATGCGAAATATCTACAATATGCAATAGCAAATCTGCTTCACGAACCTCATCCAAAGTACTTTTAAAAGAATCAACCAACTGTGTTGGCAGTTTTCTGATAAACCCGACAGTATCAGAAAGCAAAAAAGGCAAGTTTTTAATAACCACTTTTCGAACTGTTGTGTCCAGCGTTGCAAATAGTTTATTCTCAACAAAAACGTCACTTTTACCAACTGCATTCATCAAAGTCGATTTCCCAACATTGGTGTATCCTACTAAAGCAACGCGAACCATGGCGCCACGATTGCTGCGCTGAACACCCATTTGTTTGTCAATCGTTTTGATTTTATCCTTTAATAATGAGATTCGGTCACGTACAATACGTCTGTCCGTTTCAATCTCAGTTTCACCAGGACCACGCATACCAATACCACCTTTTTGACGCTCAAGGTGTGTCCATAAACCAGAAAGTCTTGGCAATAAATAAATACATTGCGCTAATTCAACCTGAGTTCTTGCATACGAACTTTCTGCTCTTTGCGCAAAAATATCCAGAATTAAATTGGTTCTGTCTAAGATTTTACAATCTATAATTTTTGAAATGTTCTTTTGTTGCGATGGTGATAATTCATCATCAAAAATTAAAGTTGATATTTCGTGTTCTTTTACAAAAAGATTGATTTCCTCTATTTTTCCCGTTCCAACAAAAGTCTTTGGGTTTGGGCGTTCCATTTTTTGCGAAAAGCGCTTAATAACCTCACCACCAGCGGTAAAAGTCAAAAACTCCAATTCGTCAAGATATTCGTTTAGTTTTTCTTCACTTTGATTTTGAGTCACAATACCTACAATTGCAGTTCTCTCAAAATTTATAATTTCTTTTTCTAACATAGCTTTGAATAAGATGCAAATTTAATGATTTGTAAGCTACTATCACTTATAGAATTTTGATTTTAAATTGCAATTAATGAATCTACGGATTGACTAAACAACAAAACCATCTAAAAATAAGATCTCAAAAGAAAATTCTAATGAAAATATAATTTTTAAATGGTCTAAAAGTTTTTTAAAGCTTTTACTCGTAAATAAAAGTCTTTTCTGTTTTTACAATTCCGTTTTCTTCAAGTTGAGAACAAGAAATTGGAAAATTTAATTTATTGTATTTGTATTTTTTACTTACACCAACCAAAACTGTTGATGAAGGACTAAAATTTGTCTCATTGTTATAGGAAATAGATTCAAATGCAAATTCATCTTCATGATAAGAAATCATCGGAACAATTACTTTATAATTATCACCAAATAAATTCTGAACTATTAATCCATCAACCGATTTTTTGTCATCAAAAGTAAAAGTTTTTGAAATTTTATCTCCAACCAGACCTCTGTGTCTCACTACATTATCATTAGTGTATGCATATTCAATTTTACCAATAATAGCTTTGTTTCTATCGCGAGATGTACGTCTTACAATAATACCGTTTTCAACAATGTACTCAATATCTTCAAGAATATTTTGGTGATTGGTACTTTTTTTAGTGATCACTTTTATTCTTGCACCTTCATAAGTAAAAGTTACCGTTTTAGTAATATAATCACTTCCTTCCTGGTATTTTTTTACAAATTTTATAATGTTGTTATCAGCATTATAAGTATAGTTTACAACTTCTTTCCAGTCACTTCCTACTTTGTCCTTCACAGTCATGTCTAGCAAGCCTTTTGGATTATAATAGAAATGCTGAACAACATCAGAAGTAGTAATAGTATGTATTTTTCCTTCTTTAAAAACAAATGTTTTGTTTACAATTTCACCATCTTTAAAGTTTTGATAGTTTGTTTTTACAATGTTAATCTGTTTTAGTTGTACAGGTTTATCTTCCTGACTTTGAACTAAGAATGGAAAAACCATCAGTAAGACGGCAATAAAATAGGTTTTCATAGTTATTTGTATCAATTTGGGATGACCAAAATACAAAATTCTATTAAATTTTAACACTTTGTAATTTAAAAACTATATAATTTTACCAAATCAACTAAAAATCAGTATATTAATTTTATATCTAAAAAATTTAACCTTATTTTTCTCCAAATATTTTAACATCATCTACCATAAATGCACCGTTGAGTGTTTTATCTTTCCCTGAACCAATATATTTAAATGCAATGTTCACATTACCTGAATATGCTGATAAATCGACTCCACCGGAACTTATAAACTGACGGGACGGAGTTAAAAGCGTGGGAAACCTTGCTTCCAATTTTGTCCATTTTGCTTTAGTAATACTTGATCCGTCAAAATTTGTTGAAATATAAACTTCTAACGAGTTTAAAGGCGAATCAACTTTTAAATCGTGTTGTGCACTTCTAAAAGATAAAACTGCGTTTTTATAAGCTGTCATATTAATTTTAGGAGAAACCAGCCAGGCAACATTTTCGGCGGCGGTTGTACTCGTAGTATTAAACTCGGCATAACCATTACCGGCATAAAGCATGCTTTTCCAAATTTTAGATGCTTTCTCAACGATATTACTCCAACCCGGAAGTACAAAATTGACATTGTTTTTTACCGTTTGAAAATCTTCTGAAAAAAATGGAACGCTCCTTTTTCCGGACATCTCGACATCCTTTTCGGATCGTATCATTAATTGATAATCGGTTCCGAATTTTGTTAGGATTCCGCGAACTTTACCGCTTCCTTCCGGGACTGAACCGCCTGCAAAACCAGCATAACTGCTTGTTCTGAAAATGATCTGATTTCCAGTTTTATCACTTAAATTCCAATTTGTGGCACCACCAACATTGTTGGATTCCTCAAAATAATGTCGGCCAATTGCCGCTTCTGCAAATTGAACATCTTTTAATTCTATTAAAGTGTTTAATCTACTTTCGTTTAATGCTTCATCAATGGAAATTTGCTCCACCAATTGTTCTTCATCAATAAAATTACACGATGCATTCAATACATTTTTATAATCATTTTGCGAGATCCGGCCAATAGTTGGGTCGCCGGAATTGCTTACATACAAACTTCCAATTCGTAATGCACCATAATACACATCTGTAAATTGGTTTTTAAGTTTAATAAAGACTTTATTTCCAACACGAAAATCTATATACGTATTCGAAACATCAACAGGCACACTGAATCCTATTGACGGAATTTTATCTGTTTTTAAGGTTTGAAAAGAAATTGTTTTAAAAAAATTTCCATCTTCATCACTCGAAACTACATACGCTTCAATAACGTCATCAAAACTGTACAACTTTGGCGTTAGACCTGAAATATTAGTGACCTTTTCCACTGTTTGATTGACTGTTATGATGGGTTGTGTACAACCTAATTTAGGGATCTCAACCTCTGAGCTGCAAGAATATACAAAGAGCAATAATAAGGTAAAAATGGAATTTAAAAATCTATTTTTCATGAAAAGTCTTTTTTTGAAAGTTTTATAAATTAATGGCCAGATTAACAAAATACGTTCTGCCGTATCCATAATAATATTTAGGGCCAAAGGATGGTGTTCCGCTAGAAACATCCTGGTTAAGGGCTCTGAAATTAGCGTTTCGGGCTTGTTCAAAACCTCCGGTTTTATATGTACAGTCCAAAACATTATTAACGCTGGCAAAAAGTCCTATATTTTTACCATACACGCGCCATGATTTTCCGCCGCTAAGATTAAGAAGTGTAATGGGATCAAATTTTTCCTGTTTTAGTAATTGCAGCGCCCGTTCTTCTGTTGCTTCCGGAAAAACCAGTCCGCTTATTGGGTTTTTATAAAAACGTGCTGTTCTGGCAATTGGTGAAACATCGATATAACTTTCTGTCAGATAATTGATATTTGCCGCCAGCCACCAAAATTTAGGATCGCGGTATTCAAGCCCAAATGAATATGCCTGTTGTGGCATGCCGGGCTGCTTATAATCTTTAAGATAAGATTTCCCAAAATCAAATATTTGTGCGTCACCTTTTGCTGCGTCTGCGTCGTTTGTTATCGCAACATTTGGATTACTCGAATAGGTATAATTGCCATAAGCGGCAGATAATGTCGTTTTTATTGTTGATGAAATTTGATATTCAAAACTCAATTCCAATCCTATGTTTTTCTTTCCTAAATCAGTCAGTGTCTGACTCACAAAAGCATCTGTATTATTGTAACTCGCTCCTCTGTCGAAGATTCCTTCGGCATAAAAAAAGGAAGTTTTGGTTGTGTTTTCTATTAACGTATAATATCCTGTAATTCTGGTTTTAAGTTTCGGCGAACGAAAAACATAATTTAATTCTGCACTGCTGATATTTTCATTTTCGATTCCGTCAACAACTGAATTATTTAAACGTGAATTTGAAAAAGTGTTGCGAATTGAAGGTGCCCTTGTGACATGCATTCCGTTAAAGTACAGCCATTGCTTCCCTGAAATTTTATAAGTAAATCCGCCTTTGAAGCCAAAATTTTCGAAATTCATTTTTTGGCTTTTTCCTAGTGATGTTGTCGGATAAATTCCATTTTGGTATAATCCTTCACGTTGGTAATTTGAAACAGAATAAGATTGAGCGAAATAAAAATCGACTTTTTTATAATTAAATTTAAATTGTGTAAATGCTTCAATTGTATTGGCTAAAAAATTATAATTATAACCATACGTGTCGCCAACTTTAACCTGACGATTTGGACTTTGTAAATCAGATTGTGCTTCGTTTCCAGTATAAAAGGCATCAATATCCAGAAAATTTTGACCTCCCAACAAATCTAAAAGAGACTGAAACTGATGCGATTTTAAATTTCGATATGAGATTCCGCCATCAAATGCACTGTTTTCTGTAAGCTGAATGTTTAAGTTTGTGTTGGCTGCGAATGTTTTATCATCGTTTCGATCTTCATACAAAACATAGTGACTTTGTCCGGATTCATAACCGCTAATTACACCCTCAGAATTTATTATTGGCTTTTGATTCGCCCGATACATTTCATCCCAATTGATTTGAGAATTCTGGAGAAATTCGGTTTTGCTTTTTTCGCCGCTTTCATAATCCGGAGTAAAGTCTCCGGAAAATTCACCTTTATCTTTTCCATAAAGTGATGTAAAATAACTAGGTAATTTTCGATAATAAACCGGATCCGGACTATTGGCGTTTTGATAATCAATTGTACTATTTCCAACTATTCCAAATTGATACATTATGCCGGAATTTAGGTTTGCTTTTTCATTTATTTTATAATAATGATTGAGCATAAGTACGGGTTCTTCTACGTTTTTTACTCTTGCATTTCGTTTGTCGCCGTCCTGAAAACCCCAATATGAATTGTATTTCGCATTTGTTAATTGTGTAACCTCATCTGTGTTTGCCGAGTTTTTCCCGCGCGAACTTGGTGTATAAAATCCTGTAAAGTTTAAAGCCTGATTGTTATTTAGTTTCTTTTCGACACTTATAAAAAAAGATTCAGCATCAAAATTAGTACCTTCAAAACAACCTTCGTTTGCTATACGTTTTCCTGCAGAAATGGCAAAAGCCCAGCCTTTAGAATTCATTCCTGAAGCATACGTGCCAATAGCGCGCCAATTGTACGTTGTATTGCTTCCGGAAAATGAAATTCGACTGCCTTTTCTATAGGTTGAAGCTCTTGTAGAAATTTGCTGTGTGCCTAAAATTCCGCCAAAAGTATAATCAGAAGCCGCCGCGCCAACAGAGAATTCCTGATTTCGAAGCACATCATTCAAACCTCCCCAATTACTCCACTGCGGCCTTCCGTCGTACAGTTTATTCATCGTCATTCCGTTGAGCATCATGATGCCGTTTTCACTGTCAAGACCACGAACTCTAAATCGGGCCTGACCCCAATTAAAAGCAGAAGCCTGCATAAAAGCATCTCTTGAAGATTGCAGAAGCCCAGAAGTCATTTCTGATGAACTATTATCGTCTGACAAGTCACTTTCTAATAAGGTAATTAAAGTTCCCGGAATTTCATCTGAAAAACTTTCTTCCATTTGCAATATTCCAAGACTAATAATTCCGAGATTTGAACTTACTTTTAAAAGTAAATCCTTATAACCCTGACTTCGAAGCAAAAGCAGCTGCTGTCCCTGAAGTGCAACATGCAATTCGAATTTACCGTTTTGCGTGGTTAATTCTGTGATTGACGAATTTTGAATGCTTACAATAACATTCGATAAAGGATTTTGTGTTTTTGCATCTATTACAGTTCCTGAAATAGTGGTTTCGTCTTGAGCAAAAACAAAGGTAAAAGGCAATAAAATAAAAAAGAGCAAGTAGTTTTTCAGCATGTAAGCCAATTTATTTTGAACAATAATGTTTGATTGAAAATGAATTTGGTAAGAATGCATTATCACTTCTTCATTCAAAGAATAAAATTGGTTTTTGGGGATAAAGTCTGAAAATTCAAATGTAAAACAAAAAATTAATAATAAGTTATTTCTTGTTAATTATTTTTTTTTATAAGAGCAATGTTCCTGAGATTTATTTTAATTTTTTACGCAGATTTTGCAGATTTGAGCAAATTCAATATTAATTATCTCTGTAAATCTGCTTAAATCTTTTTTAAATCTGCGTGAAACAAAAACTTTGTGAGATTAAAAATTTATGCAGTAGTTCTAATCTTAGAAACCATAAACGCAATCAAAACCCCAAAGATTCCGATAAAAGCAAAGGAAAACTGAAGTCCGAAATTTTGGGCGATATGTCCAATTATCGGAGGTCCCATCAGAAAACCCAGAAAACTTACACTCGAAACAATCGTTAAAGCTTCTCCGGGAGGAACGGTTGCATTTTTACCTGCCATACTGTAGACAGTCGGAACAATTGTGGCAACTCCTAAACCAACTGCCATAAAAGCAACGATACACGGAATAATATAAGGAAGAAAGACGGCTGTAAAAAGTCCGGCAGAAATCATGACACCGCTAATTTGCATGACACGTTCGCGGCCAAATTTATTGATTAGTCCGTCGCCCAGAAATCTTCCGCCGGCCATGGTAATCATAAATGAGGTATATCCTAAAACTACTAAAGGTCCGGGCGCTTTTACAATATCTTTAAAATAAATACCACTCCAGTCAAACATTACGCCTTCGCTGGCCATGCTGCAAAAACCTATTACTCCAAGCCATAGCAGCGCGCTGTCCGGTTTTGGAAATAACTTTTTTTCTTTGGTTTTAGATTTGATTTTTTCTTTGGCTCTGACCAAAAATTTAAAATTAAAAGCGACCATAAGCCATACTACAACTCCCACAATCATAAAATGATGCAATGGCGTGAGGTTTAATGCCAGCATACCGAGACCAACCAGAGCACCTGTGAATCCGGCGAAACTCCACATGCCATGAAAAGCAGACATGATTGTTTTTTTGAAAAGAACTTCGGTATAAACACCTTGTGTATTTACTGCGATATTGGCTAGATTTCCAAAGATTCCGAATAGAAATAAACCCAGAGATAATTGCAACGCTGTGGTCGCCAATCCTAAATTAACCAAACATAAAACATACATAATTAAGGCAAAAATCAGAATACGATGGCTTCCGAATTTAGTAACCATTTTTCCTGAAAAAGGCATAATAATCAATTGACCCACCGGCAGCGCAAAGAGTATGGAGCCTAAATCGCCTTCGGTTAAATGTAAGGCTGTTTTAATATCCGGAATTCGGCTTGCCCAGGTTGCAAAACTCAATCCCATACCAAAATAAAACATTCCGACAGCAAATCGGATTCTATTTAAATAAGACGCTTTTGCTTCTCTAAATACTTTCTTGATTTTTCCTTTGGTCTGGAAAAGTGATAACGGATTAAAATCGATCAAAGTTTACGTTTTTTGGGTTTTGTACTATAAAAATAATAAAAACCTTTTTTATAGACTATTTATCTCCGGTCGTTCGTTAATTTATAACGTTATTGTTTATAAATCGACGTTTTATTTTGCGGGAATTTTATAGTTGTTTGCAACAGATTATTTTTTTTTTGCCACAAATTTCACCAATTTCCGCTAATTTTTAATTTAGTTTGAACTCAATTAATTGGTGAAAATTGGTGAAATTCGTGGCAAAAACTTTTACAAATCAATTACCTTATTTTGCGCATTACTGGCAATGGCAGCTTCAATAATCTGCATTACTTTTACGCCGTCCTGGGCGGTTACGGGTTCTGGTCTATTGTTTGCGATGGAATCGTAAACGCCATCAAAAAATGAAAAATAATTGCCCTGAAGTGTTGGTACTTTTTTGCGAACTAATTCTCCGTTGATTTCTGTATGCAAAAGTCCCTGAAAGATTTCCGGTTCTTTTCCCCAAGTATCTAAATTTGGCTTTTTACCGAGTTTCAATTCATCTTCCTGAACATCGCCGCGCGGTTTTAAGAAAGAACCTTTTTTTCCGTGAATAACATACGCAGGATTGGCTTCTCTCACAAAAAAACTGGCTTTTAACCGAACTCTTAAATCGTCGTAAATTAACAATAAATCGATCCAGTCATCGACTAAAGAGTTTTCTCTGGTGTACCTAATATCTCCAAAAACCGACTTTGGCGAACCAAATAAAGAAACGGCCTGATCAATTAAATGCGGACCTAAATCTTTCAAAATTCCGGCGCCATCGTTTACTGTTTCTTTATGCGCTTTCGGACTCAATAATGGATTGTATCTGTCAAAATGAAATTCAGCTTCGACTAAATCTCCTAAAGTTCCTTCCTTGATTATTTTTTCAATGGTTTTAAAATCACTGTCCCATCTTCTGTTTTGAAAAACGGCTAATTTTAATCCTTTGTTTTTAGCTATTTGAGCCAGTTCTTCGGCTTCGGCAACGGTGGTTGTAAATGCTTTTTCTACAACGGCGTGTTTTCCTGCCAAAAGTACTTTTTTAGCATATTCATAATGCGTTCCCACAGGTGTATTTACGATTACCAAATCGACATCATCTGCCAGTAAATCATCAATTGTTGGGTAGCTTTTTACGGTTGGATAATCTTCCTGAATGAGTTTTTTGCTTCTTTCCCACGAACCTAGTAATTCAAATCCGGAATGAATATCTAAAAACGGAGCATGAAAAACTTTTCCCGACATTCCGTATGATAATAGTGCTGTTTTTATTTTTTGCATTTTATATGGTATTTTTTTTCCACAGATTTATTAAACTTTAGCTCGTGCGTATTGTTTTGGCCAAAGTATATCTTCGTCTAGCTCTTTTGCAAAATGCAAAGGCAGGTTCGGGTCTCTTAAAGATTCTCTTGCAAACAGCACCAAATCGGCCTGATTACTATTTAAAATTTCTTCGGCTTGATTTGCTTCTGTAATTAAACCAACAGCGCCGGTTAAAATAGCAGCTTCATTTTTAATTTTTTCTGCAAATTCAACCTGATAACCTGGTTTTAACGCAATTTGCTGGTGCGAAACCAATCCACCTGACGAAACATCAATTAAATCAACTCCTTTTTCTTTTAAGATTTTCGAAAGTTTTACCGATTCTTCAGGATTCCAACCGCCTTCTGCCCAGTCTGTAGCTGAAATGCGAACAAATAAAGGCAAATCTGAAGGCCATTCTGATTGAACAGCTTCTAAAATTTCTAATGTAAAACGAATTCTATTTTCAAAAATTCCGCCATATTCGTCTTTTCTTGTATTGGTTAAAGGCGATAAAAACTGGTGCAGTAAATAACCGTGCGCACCGTGAATTTCCATAACCTGATATCCGGCTTCGACCGCTCTTTTTGTAGCTGCTTTAAAATCAGCAATTACTTTTTGGATTCCGTTTTTGTCTAAAGCTTCTGGCTGAAAGGGTTCGTCTTCATGATATGGGATCGCACTTGGCGCGACAGTTTGCCATCCGCCGTGAGCGAAATCTAACTTTTTATTGCCCATCCACGGTGCAGAAACACTTGCTTTTCGTCCGGCGTGTGCCAGCTGAATTCCGGGAATTGCATTTTGAGAAACAATAAATTCGTTGATTGTTTTTAATTTCTGAATGTGTTCGTCTTTCCAGATTCCTAAGTCGGAAGGAGAAATTCGGGCTTCGGGAGAAACGGCTGTGGCTTCCTGAATGATCAACCCTACTCCGCCCGCAGCACGGCTTCCTAAATGAACCAAATGCCAATCGTTTGCAAATCCGTCAACTGACGAATACTGGCACATTGGCGAAATAACGATTCTGTTTTTTAAAGTGATTTTTTTTATCGTAAGTGGAGAAAACAATACTGCATCCATAGTTGTAACTTTTAATGGTTTTGAGCTACCAATAGGGTGTGATAGCGTTAAAAAAGTAAAGTTAAAGCTTCTTTATAAAAGTAGAAATCTAAATGTTTATTAATTAACAAACATTTAAAACCTTATGTATTATCTTGCACTATCAAATTAAAATAGAAACGTTACTTTTGTGCGTTAAATTACGAACTAAAAATACAAAATGGATATAGTTATCAAACTCTCTCAATTTCTATTGAGTTTATCTTTACTTATTATTCTTCACGAATTAGGACATTTTATTCCTGCAAAATTATTTAAAACCAGAGTCGAAAAATTTTACTTATTTTTTGATGTTAAATATTCGCTTCTAAAAAAGAAAATTGGCGAAACAGAATACGGAATTGGATGGCTTCCATTAGGAGGTTATGTGAAAATTTCGGGAATGATCGACGAAAGTATGGACAAGGAACAAATGGCTTTGCCACCTCAGCCCTGGGAATTTCGTTCTAAGCCAGCCTGGCAGCGTTTAATCATCATGCTTGGTGGTGTTACGGTAAACTTTATTCTGGCTTTTATTATTTATATCGGAATGGCGTTTGCTTATGGCGATACTTATGTTGCCAATTCTGATTTGAAAGATGGTGTTTATATCGAAAATCCTGCAATGATTAAAGCCGGTTTTAGAACTGGTGATAAAATTGTTTCTATTGACGGAAAAAAGGTAGAGAATTTCGATAATGATATGAACATAAATGTGATCATGTCGAAACATGTTGTAATTGAAAGAAACGGACAACAGCAAACTATTAATATTCCGAATGATTTTGTAGACCAGTTATCGAAACATGAAAAAGGATTACTTGTAGGTGTGAGAATGCCTTTTGTTATTGGTAAAGTTGCCGAAGGATCAACCAATACGGCTTTGAAACCAAAGGATTTAATTGTAAGCCTTAATGGGCAGAAAATAAAATATTTTGATGAAGCTAAAGTTATTTTAGAGGCAAATAAAGGAAAGACCCTTCCTGCGGTTGTGTTACGCGACCTAAAAGAAACTCCGGTTGCTGTAAACGTTTCTAAAGACGCAAAACTGGGTGTTGCTGTTGGAGGTTTGGATATTAAATCTTTAGAAAAACTGGGATACTATAAAGTAAGCACAAAAGAATATAGCTTCTTCGAATCTATTCCGGTTGGACTTACAAAGGGGAAAGACCAATTGGTAGGTTACGGAAAACAATTGAAAATGATTTTTAATCCGGAAACAAAAGCATACAAACAAGTGGGTGGTTTTGCAGCGATCTTTAACATTTTCCCGACTTCATGGAGCTGGGAAACTTTCTGGTCAATCACGGCTTTGTTATCAATTATGCTTGGTGTTATGAATTTATTGCCAATTCCGGCGCTTGACGGCGGACATGTGATGTTTTTATTATACGAAATAATTAGTGGCCGTAAACCAAGCGATAAATTCCTTGAGAACGCCCAAATGGTTGGTTTCGTATTACTTATCACATTGCTTTTGTTTGCTAACGGAAACGATATTTACAAGGCAATTGTAGGCAAGTAAAAATATTTGATAAAAAGTGTGAAAATATTTTTGGGAAACTAAAAAATCCTTTATATTTGCACTCGCTAAAAAGAGCAACAACTTCCTCCTTAGCTCAGTTGGTTAGAGCATCTGACTGTTAATCAGAGGGTCCTTGGTTCGAGCCCAAGAGGGGGAGCAACTTTTTTTAGCAAACATA
>Ga0247813_10001289_pt1 | contig 19468 bp, 19 predicted proteins | sample UWRJL169409C1_FD_180719 | JGI IMG/M metagenome (GOLD analysis project Ga0247813, IMG submission 180719) | Plant litter microbial communities from Arlington Agricultural Research Station in Wisconsin, United States - UWRJ-L169-409C-1 | ecosystem: Environmental > Terrestrial > Plant litter >... | reverse complement strand
TGCTGACAGAGCCTGGATTTGGGACAACAGCGGTGCAAAGCCCAAACTGATCGGTGAAGCAGGATGGGGTAATTGGTCTTGATGAGAACGCTCTGGCTGTCGTCGCGTCGGCTGTGAAATCTATTGCGACAGAGTGAGGGAAGGTATTCCTGCGCTTTAATTTTCGCCACCCTCAAGCCCCCCACCTTAGGCGGAGCTCTTGATGAGGATCGAACCTTCGATGCGATTTGCTTTTATCTCTTCCTATCAGTGGCTTAGGTTTTTTAGTGTGCCGTAAGGCTCTGTTTTTGAAGCTATTCCGGGCGCCGGCTTCCCAGGATGATGACGAGCGAGATAAGATCTACTGTTCGCACACTGCTCTCGAAATCCACGGCAAGACCCTCGATCCGGATTCCCGGCCGTGCCCTATGACATCGACGATGTAAAGCCACTCCTAGTGCGAGAAATTTGCTATCAATTCTCTTTAGTGGAACATCCCGGTAATCTGGTCTTGGTGAAATAACGACGTTTTGGCTTTCCGCGGCTAGACCACTGCGGAAATGGAGAACACCCGGGTGTTTGCGGCGGGGCTTTGACAATAGGGACATGGCATGCTTTGCTGTCCTTGGTCCTAGGACAGAGGACAGCAATCGGAACGCGCGATGAAAAGCCAGGACATTGTAATACTGCTCAAGCTCATCAGCCTCCAGGAGCAGGAACAAGAGCAGGGGCCTGAACGCTTGCGACTGGAGGCGCAGGGCGATGACCCGTACTCCGTCCGAAACTTGGAGGCATCTCTCGGCATAAGCAAGTCCGAGGTCAATGGGTCCATCAAGAGAAGTCTATCGTCTGGCATTGCCAGCAAAGATCGCGAACTTGGCCGACCCAAGCCGAGCCGACGGAATCTGTTCAATTTCATCGTCCACGGTTTGAAATTCACCTTTCCGGCAAAGCCTGGATCAATGCAACGGGGTATGCCTACCGCGTTCGCCGCTCCCATGCTTGAAGGTCTTCTGATGAGTGCCGGCAACTACATTTACGTGTGGCCGCATGCGAGCGGCCGTGAAATGGGCCAGTCAGTCGATCCATTGTTTAAAAGCGTGCCGGAAGCTGTCCAAAGAGACGACCGCCTCTACGAATATCTGGCACTCTGCGACGCAATCCGTCTCGGAAACCAGAGGGAAGTGAGTTTGGCAAGTGAGCGCCTCTCAACACGGATACTCGGCAAATGACAACTGTCCGCGGCCAACTGCTCGAAATGCTGAAAGTCGTCGCAACGGCGCTTGAACAGGATCTGCGCGATCGCCTTGTGTTCGTCGGTGGATGTACGACCGCACTCTTCATCACAGACCCGGTGACCCTCGAAGATGTCAGGGCCACCGACGATATCGACCTTATAGTCGATCTTGCAGGGCTTGCCGAATGGGGCCAGCTATTGGACCAGCTCCGAGAGAGAGGATTCAAAGAGTCCCCGGATGATGATGTCATCTGCCGAATGCGGCTCGGTCCCCTCAAAGTCGATTTCATGCCGGATGATAAAGCGATACTCGGATTTAGCAATCGCTGGTACGCAAAAGGTATCGAAACCGCTGAGATTCACCAACTCACTGAAAGTCTCGCGATCCGGCTCCTCACGCCGGCCCTCTTCATAGCGACGAAACTGGAAGCGTTCGTCGGCAGGGGCGGCGATGACCTTTATTCCAGCAGAGATGCCGAAGACATACTTCTCGTGGTTGATGGCAGAGAGGAACTTGGTCAGGAGTTGGCAAATGCCGATCTCGACGTCAGGACATACATCGCTGACCAATTCCAGGCGCTCCTCAAGCATCGCGACTTTGACGATTTTCTTGAGGGAAATTTGCGTGGGCAACCCGGCCGCGCAGCTATCGTGCGTGCGCGCTACGTTGCCATAAGCCACTGCGCAGACGGCGGTGCAGATGCGCATTGAAGCAAACTGGTATAGCCAGAAAGGCACCAAGACCGCTGACAATCGTGACCATGCAGGGCTTGGCATCAATGCAAGCGGCGTGATTTGCATCGTCGTCGACGGTTCTACCGCAGGTGCGGGCAGTGGAGAATATGCCCAAGCGATCGTGCGGGAAGTGATCGACTGGTTCAACGGTCTACAAGGAGCGCTGGATCTCAATGCGCTTTCGAAACAGCTGCGCGGAATCCATCTAGATTTGCGCGCGCGTTTTCCTCGGGGCTCTGCCAGTTTCGCTATTGTGCATGCCGACCGAAGAACACGAATGACAGTTATCCATGCAGGCGACTGTCTTCTAGGCCAGATTGATCGAGGCGACAGAATTCACTGGCGGACTCAGCCTCACACGCTTGCCAATGCGCTTACCGACGTTGCACTTGAGGAACTATCGAAGGTACCGGCCAGGCATCTCCTGACCAAGAGCTTTCGTTCCCGTGAGTATATGACACCTGAAATACTCGAAACGGACAGTTTGCCTGGCGTCTATTTCATCTGCACGGATGGCTTCTGGGCCGAACTTTCAGCACACGAGCAGCTTGCCGTGATCGAGGGCCGCGAAGTCGAGGCGAACGGTGAGCACGACGACTGCAGCGTTCTAAAACTCGCCATCACGGATATTGCCGACCCGCAGCTTGTCATTGATGTGGGAGGGGCCTCCCCAAATTTTTACAGGGCCCACATATAGCGGCTGTGAGGTACTCATCGTCTTGCAGCCTCCGATGCCAAAGGGGCTGGGCTCCTATCGAACCTCAGCCCGATCGCATCAATTTCGAGACGGTAGCCGTAGATGGCGGCAATGAGAATTGCAGCAACGATTGCAATAGGGGTTGCGACCGCGAGTGCTGGAATACGTACGAAGAAAGAAAGCCAGGTCATGCTTCCGCTTCCTTTTCTTGGATAGGTGGCGAAGGCACAATAACCGACGCTTGAGCCGCAGCTGCGGCGTTGGCAGCCGCCTGAGACTGCCAGAATTCCCGCAATGATTCGATTTCTCCGTAAGCACCGACCTCAACCAGGCGGTCCACAAATCGGCCGTAGAGAAGGTCTTGGACTTTTCCCTGGGTTCTCATCCATTCAACGGCAGCATTCGGGTTGACCAATAGGACATAGTGGAACTCACCAGAGGCGCCCGGTTTGGTTTGGATGAACAAAAGATCTCGCAATTGCCGCATCCGTTTCCGCCACCGCCCAAACAGCGGACTGGAAAACGAGCTGACCGCAGAGTTGAAGAAGCAGCTTCGCCGCGTACTGGACGCAATCATCCGCTGGCTTGGCGCGCCGCCAGCGGCGCAGGACATTCGGCCACTGAAGAGGAAGGCGCGATCAAGCGAGACCCATCAGCGACAGCCAGCTACCTCTACACCCTCCGTCCAAAAGTCGGCGCAGACTGGCAACAACGATACCCGTCCTCAATCTGCCTCATCGCCGAGCGGGTCTAGACCGAAGCCAATCCAGCAGTTTCCGGATCCATTGTTCGAAGCGAGCCAGGATCCCGCCGGTTTTCACGATGCCCTCGTGTATCAGATGCGCCGGTTCGGCGAGAGCTACTGGCAGCTTTATCGCGCCGTCATTCGCCTGGGCGAGACATTCGATGACAAAACTCTGTTGTCCTGGATCCAGGGCGAGCGGGTGCCACGATCCGTTGCGAGCTTCGGGATACTGGCGCGCGGCGAGCAGCGATACCGATTGCCGCCGGGTTAATTTCAAGGCGAAGCTACCCCATCAGGCGCGCTCGCTTTACGGTCACGATCTTGGCGATATCAGTCCCGCCGAGCGGCGACGGATTGCAGTACATCTTCCGGACGATTTCACCAGCCTGCCGTTCACAAAGCGCGAGGAAATCCTCGACTGGGTGCGCCGGGTCATTGTTTCCGGCGCGACCGACTATCGGCGCTACCAGGCTGCGGCGGTCAAACAGCGATATGCGATCCATTTTCCAGGCGTCACCTATGGCGGTGGGTCGCTATCACCCCGAGCCCACGCCCTGACGGTCAGTGCCAATCATAGCGTTGCAGAACCCCAACATGACCCTGATCTCCTGTGCGGCGTTGTCGATGCACCGCGGCAGTTGGCCATGGAGATGGCCGACTTGATCCGGTTCAAGACGTCGACGCTCACGGCGATCGGATTTCAGCGCAACGGGGTCTGGGGCGAGGAAACCGCGTCACAGAAAATCGAGCATCTGGGCCTGATGTTCGGGGCGCTTGCCGCCTCGCCCGCCGGCGTCGTCAAGGGGCGTGGCGTCCCGCTCGGTCAACTGACCTTTGGACTGCTGATTTTTCCGGGCATCTGGGACTGGTACCTGCAGTGGCGCGAGCAACGCCGTGGCTTCTACACCAACTGGGAAGAGGACATGTTGACGTAACGACCGGTATGACTTGGGATGGAGCGGTGCGCCGCTCCATTCCCTTGGCGCGTCCTCATCCTTTAACGCCTAGCCTTGTATCGGCGGCGATCCATGCTATATGTAGGTACATACCTACATCGGAGTGCGAACCATGTCCACCCTCACGAGCCGTGAACTCAATCACGATGTCAGCAGCGCCAAGAAAGCCGCGCAAAGTGGTCCGGTGATTATAACGGATCGGGGCAAGCCTTCGCACGTGCTGATGACCTATGACGACTTCAACCGTCTGTCCGGCAAGCGCCGCAACCTGATCGAGGCTCTGTCCATGTCCGGGCTTTCCGACATCGATTTCTCGCCCGAGCGTGTCGAGATTGTTTCTCGCCCGGTGGATCTGTCTTGACCTATCTGCTCGACACCAATGTCGTCTCAGAACTGCGCAAGATTGGTGACGGTAAGGCCGACGCCAATGTCGTCGCCTGGGTCAGTCGGGAAGATGCGACCTCGTTTTTCCTCTCGGCAATCACCATCCTCGAGCTTGAGCGCGGGATCCTTGGCGTGCAGCGGCGCGATGCACGCCAAGGATCCCGGTTGCGGACCTGGCTCGACAGCCACGTCCGGCCTGAATTTGCCGGACGCATCATTGCCGTCGACGACGTGGTCGCGACGCGCTGCGCCCATTTGCACATTCCCGATCGGCGCAATGAAGTCGATGCTTTGATCGCGGCGACGGCCCTCGTTCATGGACTGACGGTGGTCACCCGCAACGTCAAGGACTTCGAGGGGACCGGCGCGATTATCGTTGACCCGTGGCTGGGCTGATTTTCTAGGTGCGGGTTAAATGCATGGTTAGGCGATAACCGCACCGGTCGTCTTGGCACAACAAGGAGCGATAATGTTGTATCATCAGTCGTTATGATTGAGCCGGCAAGAATGGCTGTATCATCGCGCAGAAGCCTAAAAATAGCGTTTCCGACACGCTGCGGCGTCTCTCAGCACAGGCATTATGTCGATAGCGCGCCCGCGGACCAAGCCAGAGGTTAGCCCCTCCCCTGCAACCACTATGTTGGGCATCGCCGGCGCGGTGGGATCCTGACATGCCTTTCCATACCTGTAACAAAAGGCCCGGCTTCGCCGAAGGCTATGCCACTACTGCTGACTCGAAGGGCAAACTGCACCATCAGGAATCCGACGGTAAGGGCGGGCCGAAGGAGGTATAATGACCAAAAGATCCATGAGCCCGCGCGAAGCGGCAGCCCCGCCTCCTCAACGGAGGTCGGTAAGCGCTGTATGCAGATACAACTCAGCTGTGCCACTGTGGAAATGGTCCGCAGATACCAACGGTACGACAGGTTCAGCGTAACTTGCCAAATTCGCGGTTTGTCTCCCTTTTGTCGCGATCCTTGCCCTCACGATAACATGTCGATAGAAGTTAATTTTATCGACATGTTTTTCCGACATGTCGTCGCCATCGACATATCAGCATGACGTGTCGACAGATCTGCGGAACGCCGACATGTCATTCGATCCTAAACGGCCTCATAACGACCTCCCTCCCCTCCCCCCAGGCGCGGAGATTGAATCAAAAGCCATTCTGCGGGCTTGCATCGGCGCACGCGCTGCTATTGCGGAGTTGAAGGTTGCCGGCCAATTAATCCCGAACCAGGCCGTCCTGATCAATTCCATTCCGCTTCTTGAGGCGCAAGCCAGTTCCGAAATAGAAAACATCGTTACAACGACCGACCGATTGTTTCGCTTCGCCAATGAAGAAGGCAACCAAGCCGACCCGGCCACCAAGGAAGCTCTGCGGTATCGTACAGCTCTGAACCGGGGTTTCCATACGCTGGCAGAGCGCCCCCTGTCGACCGCGACTGCAATCGAGGTCTGCCGGACGATCAAGGGCGTCGATCTCGATATCCGAGCAACACCCGGCACGGCCCTGATGAACGAAGCGACTGGCGCGGTCATTTATACACCGCCCGAAGGTCAGGATCTTCTACGCAACAAGCTTTCCAATTGGGAGCGTTTCATCCACGAGGCCGAGGAAGTCGATCCCCTTATCCGGCTCGCCGTCATGCACTACCAGTTTGAGGCCATTCATCCGTTCATCGATGGCAACGGCCGTACCGGACGCGTTCTCAACCTGTTGTACCTCGTCGATCAGGGGCTACTCGAAATCCCGGTTCTCTATCTCAGCCGCCACATCATCCAGAACAAGCGAACCTATTATTCCCTTCTGCTCGCGGTGACCGCTGAAGCGGCCTGGGAGCCATGGATACTCTTTATGCTTGAAGGGGTCCGCGCGACCGCCGAATGGTCAACCGCAAAAATTCGCGCCATCCGTGACCTTCTCGATCAGACGGCAGAACGTCTGCGCCGGGAAGCCCCCCGGATTTACACGCGCGAACTGGCCGAGGTCATCTTCGTCAATCCGTATTGCCGCATCGGTGATCTCGTCTCAACCGGTATCGCCCAGCGGCAGGCAGCTTCCACGTATCTGAAGACACTTGTTGGCCTGGGACTACTTCAAGAGGTTAAATCCGGGCGTGAAAATCTCTACATTAATCCCGCACTGCTGACCCTGCTGTCAGACAGGAATTAACCTGACCCATCGACGGGAAGCCTGCTGTCGTTTTGCATTTAAATCGCCGGACACCGCATACAATAATTTCAATAAGATAGCACAGCACTTAAATTGAGATTGGGCAATTAATTCGAGATTCTGGCTTCGATGTTGGCACTTATTGTGAGATTAGCCGCTGAGGAAAACATGGCTGCCTGCGGTCCAGCTTCATCAGAAAATGCCAAGTATCACAGAAGTTATGTCCGGGCCGGACAGCGTTAAGTATCTAAAATCGCACCGAAAAATCTCAAATTAAGTGCCATCACCTGCCGGAACGGGTGCATTCTTACGGTTAAATGCCAAACGACAATCACCCAACGGCGGTGGAAATCGATGGAGACGATCGGCGAACTCTTGACGCTTGACCAGCATGTGCTCTCACACTCTCCCGGCGACGTCCTTCAGCCCGTCTTCGGCTCAGCTCCGCCATGGGCTCGAACCAGCGCCATGAGCATCGGACCGAGCGAGAATTCTCTCTTCTCGGCCCGCCGTGTCAGATCCCGCAAGTACCCTCCGGCCGAATTGATGTGCCCTCCCCGCTCGAGAATACAGGCGATCGCCGCGGCAGCCATTTCGGGGCCGAGCACATCGCAGGCGTCCTGATACGCAGAAGGGCTCACCCCCAGCATCGACCGGACCGTGATTGCCGCCGCCATCAACTCACGCCAGCTGCTGATGCCCCCATTGGGCCCATACATCGCCACCTCCGGGCAGGCCCTCAGCACGAGACCGAGTGGGAACGCCTTGATCGGCTCGCTCAACGGCCTGATGGCTTGGCTGGATCTTCCGCCCTGCTCTTTTTCTGAGCAAGGTTCAGATTCATGGATAGATTCGGTATTTGAATTCTGTATGTGCTGACGGCCTACGTCACCATTGGTGACGGTTTTTTCTGAATTTAGCTGATTTTCCAGCGCATTGAGTGTCTATTCGAGCAGCATCGATAATTCATCCAGAATGCCGCTCAGAGCTTCAGCGGTTCTAGCCTTCGAGACTTGAGAAACGACACCAACGTAATGGGCTTCAATCTTGCCCCAGTCGCCGGATGCACCCTCTTCGATAGCAGCAGTGAGTATCTTGCGGATATCGCGCCGGCAAAGCGAGATCTTCTCCTTGATGACTTTCAACTGTTGCCGTTCAGCAGCGGCCTGCTGAGCCAAACCAGCCAGTTCCTCTGATCGGGCCAGGAGCGGCGCCAGGCTGAACCCGAAGGCATCCTCAAGGTCGCCTGCGCGATCTTTCCGAGCATATCGCTTGCCATTAGGGCTGTCCTTGCGGTGGATGATGCCTGCATTCACGAGGATTGCCAGGTTTTCGCGAAGCGTCGTTGCCGCAATCCCATTGGCCCGCACGCAGAGCTGCGCATTCGATGGAAAAACCACAACCGGCATCGAGTGCCGGTCCATCAGGACTGTCATGCTGATTTTCGTGAGATCGTAAGCCACTGAAATATTGCTAAATGATTTCGCAAAAGAACTCTATAAGACTATTGCCGTTCGCCACATAGTATAATTGCCAGAGAGTGCTTCCGGCAAGGCGCTCGGGATCAGCGCAAGAAATCCAACGGTTCTTGAATTGTCGGAACGCGCGGTTCAGCCGCGAACGAAAACGCCCGCGACCGAAGATCTAATTTGGATGATCATTTTCCCAAATCATTGGCATAGTTCCGAAACCGCCAATACCGCCCCTGCCCGAGGGCATCTGTCAGCATGTGGCGCAACTGCAATTTGGTCAGCACGCGCTTGGGCGGATGCTTCCTTCACACGAGCCGAGGATTCATGCCGACACACAGAAGGTTCACTCCGGAGCCTAGCATGCCGAATGGAAAAATCGGCCACGGCCTCACTTGACCGCTGCGGCGGGCCATTCCATTACATCCGCCTTGCCGCCTGCCAGACGATCGCGGCTGCCAGCAACGACGTCGTAGGGGAAGCCGAGTGGGATGGCACTGGCAGTATCGAGCCGTAAGATCTGTTCTTCAGTTAGACGGACATTGAGTGCTGAAAGATTGTCATCGAGTTGCTCCTTGGTGCGCGGACCGATGATCGGCAACGTAGTGCCTTTGGCGAGCACCCAGGCGATGGCGATCTGACCTGCAGGAAGTCCGGTTTCCTGGGAAATCGCCAGAACCGCGTCAACCGTCGCTGTCTTGCGATCGTCGCTTTCGCCGTGAATGACCGCGCCAAGCCCCTGCGCCCTGCCCGTCTCGCCCCTGCGATATTTTCCAGTGAGCAGGCCACCGCCAAGCGGCGACCAGCTAACGGTGCCCAGGCCAAAAGCATCGGCCATTGGGATCAGCTCACGCTCTACGGTGCGTTCCACGAGGCTATATTCGATCTGCAGCGCCGAGATCGGCGACCAACCGCGCAAGTCTGCAACGGTGGCGGCGGTAGCGACGCGCCAGGCCGGGAAGTCCGACAGGCCGGAATAGAGAATCTTGCCAGAACGGGCGAGGTCATCAAGGCCGCGCGCGATTTCATCGATCGGGGTGACAGCATCCGGCATGTGCACCCAGAGAAGATCGATGCGATCGGTGTTCAGGCGCTTCAGGCTGGCTTCCACCGACTGGATCATGGCCTTGCGGCTGTTGCCAGTGCGCTGCAGGCCACTGGTCGGCGCATCGCCCAGCGAGAACTTTGTAGCAAGTACGATATCGTCACGCTCGCTAGCGATGAAATCGCCGGTTAGCGTTTCCGATTGGCCGAACTGATACTGATCAGCCGTATCGATGAAATTGCCGCCGACGGCGCGGTAGCGGTCGAAGATTTGCTTTGCAGTCTCTCGATCCGCGCCGTAGCCCCAGCCCGTACCAAAATTGCCGGTGCCCAGCGCCAACGACGATACGCGAAGGCCAGTGCGGCCAAAGACTTTGTAACGCATGCTCATGTGCTTCATCCTCTTAAAGGCGATTCCGCCAGGCTTTAAAATTAAATGACGATCGTCATATATTGCTTTTAAATGACGCTCGTAATACATTTTGTCAAGCGCGTTTTTAAAAGGAGTCGCGGATGCGTCCGTCTAAGGAACAGGCAAAGGATAATCGACAGCGCATTCTCGATACGGCGGCTAAGCTGTTTCGTGAGAATGGCATCCACGCCGTCGGTGTCGATGCCGTCATGAAAGGGGCCGGCCTCACCCATGGCGGATTCTACGGTCACTTCAAATCCAAAAGCGATCTTGCAGAGAAAGCGCTGGCCCAAGCGATGCATAACATGCTGGGCGCAGATGCCCTGAGTGGTTCGTTGGACGATTTCGCCGGATCTTATCTTTCACCAGAGCATCGCGCGGCCGCCGGCGCGGGATGCACCGTGGCTGCTCTTGGACCAGAGCTTGCAAGACTGCCGTTGGGGGAGCGAGGCCCGGTGACAGATCATATCCGGGGGTTGATCGCCCATATGGAGAACTGGCAGAGGCAGAGCGGCTGTAAGCCTGACCGCAGCCAGGCAATCGCGGGTGTCGCAAGCTTTATCGGCGCGCTCGTCATGGCCCGGACGGTGAACGATCCCGCCTTGTCAGACGAGATTCTGGAGAGCGTGCGCAACCGATTGACCGGCAACGCCTCGGACTAGCCGATTTCGGTTTAAAAGGAAAAACCGCGGCTGATCCGCCTGTGTGCGCGAAAGCGAATACGACGATCGCTTAGTGGCCATAAATGCATTGCCATGCGTCTTCGAACCGCAGGACCTCTGCTGTCCCGCAGGACGCGATCGGCGCCTGCCCGCGGCTCGACGGAGCGCCGCGGTTATGTTTGTTCGCCCCCATGATATCACAATCATGACTGGAACATGGCGTACGATTCAATGAAAACGGGTGTCCCGTCGGTCGAACCCCAATACGGGGGCGGTCCAGACAATGAAAACTGTTAGGAAAATCCCTGCGTGATCGGATGTTCTAAGCGGCCAGAGCAAACGCCATTCATCGCGTTGTCACCGGCATCATCGCGTCTGGCCGTGACAATCAAACCAATCGAATGGAGATGCGAAGTTGAGCTCAACGATGACGCCGTCTCCCGCGGCTGGCGTTATGCCAAAGAGTCCGAATGTGGTGTGTCGATCCGCTTCAGACGCGGGTCGTCGAGCGCGGGATTATAGAACAGGGTCAACGTCAAGCTTCGAGCTATACGGGCGGCGGCTGTTTTAAACCACGTTCTGGCTTCTTCCGTTGGGAACACATCGTCAACGGTAGCCGCGAACAGGGCAAGCCATTGCGAAAACAGCTCCGGCGTCATGTTGGCAACGCCAAGGTGGGCTTGAATTGGCTTTCCACCATAACCGCCGTTTCGCAACGCCACCGCCGACCAAAAACTTTTCATTTTTTCCATGTGGTCAGGCCAACGCCCCGCGATTTTCGCGTCAAAAACCGGCCCTAACTCTGAATGCGTAAGAACACGGGCGTAAAAGGTGTCGACTAAGAGACCAATTGAAAAGGCCGAAATACCCATCGAATTCATCTCGGCGATCGCGTATTCGCTGTCCACTGCATTGTATGCAGCCCTGCCTTGTTGCTTTTCCACCATCGACGACCATGATCCACTATGTTGATATATCTCAGTAAGCGATACGAGCCTCGGCAGAAATGCGCTTTGAGCCTTTTGTATATGAAATTCACACAGTATGCGACCGTGTCGATCCGCGACTTGACAATGTATGGATTGACCGAAAAGCAACGGAAGGGAAGACACTGCGTCCACGGTGTCGGACACGCTTAAAGACCTTGTATCTCTATTTTCGACATTGACAGACCCTGAGGCGCGAACCACCCTTCGTCCAGAATCAGATCGTTGGGAGGGGAAACCATGACGATACCGCCGGGTGCATCACCGCAGTTGTATAATGAAGACTTGGCGCCTGCCAAAGAGCGAAATTGGGGAGCGTTCTCTATATTCAACGTTTGGACATCAGACGTTCACAGTCTTTGGGGATACTATCTCGCCGCCAGCCTGTTCCTTTTCTGCGGAAGTTTCATAAACTTCTTGCTCGCCATCGGAATTGGCTCGCTGATCATTTTTTTCCTGATGCATATGGTCGGTCTTGCGGGCGTGCGAACCGGGGTGCCGTTTCCAGTTCTTGCTAGAGCCTCTTTCGGTATCTGGGGTGCAAATTTTCCGGCCCTCGTTCGCGCAATCGTCGCGTGTTTTTGGTACGGCGCCCAGACGGCTGCCGCGTCTGGTGCAATTGTTGCTCTTTTGGTTCGAAACGATACACTTTTCCAGTTTCATCAGTCCAGCCACATGCTTGGCCATTCCACCTTGGAGTTAATCTGCTACATTGTCATTTGGGGATTACAACTCCTGATTATTCAAAATGGTATGGAGACGGTCCGTAAATTTCAGGATTGGGCCGGCCCCGCTGTATGGGTCATGATGCTTCTGCTGGCCGTTTATCTTGTCGTAAAAGCAGGTGACTTCTCCTTCAATCACACCATCCCAATGGACGTCTTGCTTGAAAAGACAAGGGACGCAGGCGTGCCCGGCGCGCCCGGATCTTTCGCTGCACTTGCTGCTGTCGCTGCAATCTGGGTCACCTACTTTTCGGCCTTATATCTGAATTTCTGCGATTTTTCACGCTACTGCCCGAGTGAAAAGGCCTTGACGGTTGGCAACCTGTGGGGCCTGCCGGTTAATCTCATACTGTTTTCACTCGTCGCTGGCGTCACAACCATTGCAGCTTTCAATGTTTACGGGGAAGTACTGCTGCACCCGGACCAGATCTCGGCTAAGTTTGATAGCTGGTTCCTGGCGCTATTAGCCGCGCTGACCTTCGCGGTCGCAACCCTCGGCATCAACGTTGTGGCCAACTTCGTGTCCCCTGCCTTCGATTTTGCAAACGTATTTCCGACCCACATCAACTTCAAGAAGGGCGGCTACATTGCAGCCCTTATCGCACTCGTTCTCTATCCATTTGCTCCTTGGGAAAGTGGTGCCGCGCATTTTGTGAATATGATCGGAAATACAATGGGCCCGATTTTCGGTGTCATGATGGTGGATTACTATCTCATTCGCAAAGGTCGTTTGAATGTCGATGCTCTCTATCGAGAGGACGGCGAGTTCCGTTTCGAGAATGGTTGGCACGTTTACGCGCTGGTCGCCGCGGCCATTGGAATTCTGTTTTCGTCCATCTTACCGGGTCTCACGTCTTTAATGCCGGTTTGGTGGGGCGTATACGGCTGGTTCTTCGGTGTCGCGATAGCGGGAACAATCTACTATGGGCTGCGAAGCACCACGATCGGCAAACGTTTACCGGCTTAGCATGGCGCTCAAATGGGATGAGTAGCAAGAGTTGCTTGTCCCATTGAACCAGTTTCGTCCTCCCGACGTTTTCTTGCGCGACGGGCAGCATCGTGCCCTTAGCTCATCAAGCGGCTCGCCAAATCACAGAAGCATCCGCCTGAAGCCCAATATGTCGGTATCCACAGCATCGATCGAGTGATTTGAAGACAGACTGCACTTCATCGGCGAGACTGTATCTGGGGTTTCCTGAGAGCTGAGGAAGGCCGGGCTTCAAATCCCCGGACTGGAAAACCGACGCCCAGGACGCCGGCGATAGCGCGCTTGTCAAACTGTCGACCGCATTCATTCAGTCAAACAGCCCCGCATTCGGCGCAAGCTTTGTAAGGCTGCGCACGCCCGGAAATCAAGCGGAACAGCGCGCACGGTCAAAGCCACGCCATCACGGAGAGATAGACCTCTTCCATCCTGCAAAAGGGTCTCAACGATGCGGTTGAGTGGCGGTGGATGGGCCGATCCTGATCTATCGACAGAAATGCTTTCGCACGTTGTTCTTTCGTCGTCTTGTTCGCCGGTTTTGAATGGTGTTATTTCGAGAAACGGGGACGGCGCAGCAATAGCAGCACGTTCACGCCGGAGTACTGGAGTTCAGGTTGGAAGAGGAACTGCATTTCGCACCGTTCACCTTTTTCCCCGCCAGGCGCAGCCTGATGCGGGGCACGACCACCGTTTCCCTCGGGAGCAGAGCCACAGACATCCTCCTGTTCCTCTCCGCACACCCCGGGCAACTCAAGACCAACCAGGAAATCGTGAAGCATGTCTGGCCCGACACGTTCGTTGACGATGCGAACCTGCGGGTCCACGTCTCCGCGTTGAGGAAGGCGCTTTGCGACACGAAGGCTGAACCACAGTTTATCGCGAACGTTCCTGGACGTGGTTATACGTTTGTCGCACGCTTGCAGCGTCGCGCGGAGATGCCGCACGGGTCGCAAGTTTTGCCGGATGTTCGCGCCGCCGAACCAGTCAAGATGTTTGGCCGTGACCAGAGCATGGAGACGGTGCTTTCCCAGCTGGACAAGAGCCGCCTCGTCACCGTGACAGGACCCGGCGGCATCGGAAAGTCCACCGTCGCCAGAGCGGTCGCGGGGATGTTATCCGGTCGGCTCGAGGTACACAGGGTCGAGCTGGCTGAAGTTGCCTCCGGCGAACTGCTATCGACCGTTGTCGCGACGGCCCTCGGTTTACGATCCCGCTCGGGCGACATGCTAGACGCAATCTCGGCCGCGCTTGAAAGCAAACCCTCGCTTCTTGTTCTTGATGGGTGTGAACACCTGATCGATGATGCGACCAGGTTCGTCGAGGCTGTGTTGAACCTCACGACTTCTGTCCGTTTCCTGGCGACGAGCCGAGAGCCGCTTCGCGGTCGCGGCGAACGCGTGCATCGTCTGCTGCCCCTCGATGTTCCGCAATCAAATGCGAGCCTCGACGAAGCGCTTACCTTTCCGGCCGTGCAGCTTTTCGTAGACAGAGCGGACGCATGTCTCGGCGGATATCAACTTAGCTGGGAAGACCTTCCCACGGTCATCGACATATGTACGCGGCTCGACGGGATAGCGCTGGCGATCGAACTGGCGGCCGGCCGCCTTGAATCCATGGGTGTCGTGTCCTTGAACAAGTCGCTGTCCGACTGCTTCAAGGTCCTCGGCCGCGGGCGGCGGACGGCCTTGCCGAAACATCAGACATTACGGGCGGCCCTCGACTGGAGCTTTATGTTGTTGACACCCGTCGAACAACTCGGGCTCGCCGAACTTTCCATTTTTCGGGGTCGCTTCACATTCGGCGCGGCCGAAGCGGTGATGACCGATAACGCCTACGATCTTCTCGCCACGCTCGTCGCCAAGTCTCTGGTGGTCGTCGACCCTTATCCGAACGACCAGTCGTACCGCCTGCTCGACACGACACGCATCTATGCCAGCGAGAAGCTCGCGGAGCGCGAGGGATTCGACACTGCGATGGAACGGTTCGGCAACTTCCTGTGGGAACTGTTCGACACGTCCGCATCGCTGATGCACACCCATACCACCGCCGATGTCGCACGTGCCTTTGGCTACCTCGTTCCTAGCTTCAGAGCATGCCTCGACTGGGCCTTTCTAGGCGATGGCGACACGTTGCTCGGAGCGCGCATTACCGTCGCCGCTCTGCCGCTGTTCTTCAAACTTTCACTTTACGACGAATGCATCGCCGCAGTCACCGCATCGATCGGGTTCCTCGACGCCAATCCGGATGTCGACGAAGCCAGCCGGATGAAACTGTACACCGCCCTTGGATGGCCACAGCTTATCGCAGCCGATGACCCTGGCCGTGGCGTGGAAGCGTGGGCGGCATCGGGACGCATCGCGGAAAGACTCGGCAATGTAGACCATCAGCTGCGCTCCATCTGGGGTTTATGGGTCGACACGTTGAATCGGGCCGAGCCGAGCAAAGCGCTTGCATTGACCAAACAGTTTGCCGAGGTCGCGGTAGCATCTCCCGATCCAGCCGACATGGTCATCGGCCGCCGGATATATGGAGCGACCCTTCATTGGCTCGGTCGCCATGCCGAGGCGGCGGATTGCCTCCTTTCCATGCTGGCAGAGTACGAGGACCTTCCCTCGGCGGGGCATGCAATCCGCTTTCAGTTCGATCAAAGGGTGACCGCACAAATCGTTCTATCAAGATGCAAGTGGTTCCTTGGGGGCGAGCGGGAGGCGATGGCGGACGTCATCTCCACGCTCGAATACGCGGAGAGCATCGGTCATTACGCATCCATGACCAATGCCCTTGCAGAGGCGGCCTGCCCGCTGGCGCTTATGTCCGGTGACGACGAACTGGCGGCTCGCTACGTCACGATGCTGAGGGGCCACACGAAGGCGACAATGCTCGACGTATGGCGAACGTACGCCGACTGCTTCGAGGCCGAGCTCGTTCGCAGGACCGGCGACGACCAAGCCGCCCTGCGGCAGCTTCGATACGGTCTTCAGTCACTACGGAAGGCAGGGTTCGTCCTGTTCGAGTCTATGTTCGTGACAACCGAAGCCCGTGCGCTATCGGGGCTGGGTCGGCATACAGAGGGGGTCGCGATACTGGATGCGATGTTGAAGAGATGCGAGGTTTCTGGAGAGGCTTGGTATCTTCCGGAAATCAACCGGGCAAAGGCGAACATCCAGCTGGAAATGTCGGACGTGGAAAATGCGAGAATGAGCCTCGACCTCGCGGTGCAGGCGGCACGCTCTTCGGGGGCTGTCGCATTGGCCCGCCTTGCCGAACGTGACATGGCCTGATCAAGCCGACGCGGTCGCCGGTCCGTTTACACGGATTTACAACTTTAAACTCGCCTCCGATCATTCGCACCGGCATTGTCGGGACGAAGAGGAGCGCGCCATGCAAGGCAGCCAGCCAATCCGTTTTCTGATCATATTGTCAATGGACGACGGAGGCGACGTATCGACGAGCACAGTCACTCTCGCGCGCATCGCACCAGCTTACTACATGTTTAAGGATGACGACGCCGAAGTCGTGCTTGCCACGAAGTCTGGCGGGAATCCCAGCCTTCCCGACTTTAGAGATGGCGAGCCGCAGCACACAGGTGTTCGGCGCTTTCTCCTTGACAGGGTGGCCAGGGACGATCTGGCGGATACGTTGTCCGCAGCCCAGATTGTTCCCGACGATTTCGACGCGGCTCTTTGCCTCGGGTTCACAGGAACGTTGTGGGGTGACGAAAGCGAAGACGTTTCAGCCATACTCGCGTCGCTTCTGGTTGACGGGAAGCCCGTTGCAGTCATTCCTGGGAACACCGTCGCGGAACCTCCTCACGCGGCGCGCGCCGGACTTCTGATTTTCGGCGAAACCGACGACTCGACCGTCCTGGCTGCCCATGCGTTGCTGGCAATCGTCAAGCATCGCCGCAACTGCAGTTTCTAGGCTGCCCTCGGCAAACGGCCTTTGCAACGATTTACGACGCTTTACTCGCCAATCAAACCCGGCTCGTGCAACCTCAACCCATCCAAGGCTTACCGGAGAGATCGCCATGAACGAACGTGCAATAGCCGTCGCATCGGGACTGACCCGGCGGGGTATCATGCTGGCTGGCGGTGTAGCGGTCGCCGCGATAGCCTTGCCGAGACACGCATCGGCCTCAACCCAAGCATCTTTTAGAGCAACGGAGAACCAAATCATGTCATTGATAAAGATTCATGACGGGACGGAAATCTACTACAAGGACTGGGGACCAAAGGACGTGCAGCCGATCGTCTTCCACCACGGCTGGCCGCTCTCTGCCGATGACTGGGACGGGCAGATGATGTTTTTCCTGGAGAAGGGTTACCGCGTCATCGCCCATGACCGCCGAGGCCACGGCCGTTCCACGCAGACATGGACCGGAAACGAGATGGACACCTACGCCGCGGACGTTGCAGCCTTGACCGACGCACTCGACCTCAAGGATGCGGTCCATATCGGCCACTCGACGGGCGGCGGCGAAGTCGCGCACTATGTTGCCAGAGCAAAGGCGGGTCGCGTGGCGAAGGCCGTCCTTATCGGAGCCGTCCCTCCGATCATGGTCAAGTCGGATAGAAATCCGGGTGGACTGCCGATCGAAGTTTTCGACGGCTTCCGCGCCGCTCTGGTCGCCAACCGCGCACAGTTCTTCCTCGACGTGCCGAGCGGCCCGTTCTACGGCTACAACCGGCCTGGCGCGAAAGTAAGCCAGGGTGTCATCGAGAACTGGTGGCGGCAGGGCATGGCCGGCGGTGCCAAAGCGCACTACGACTGCATCAAGGCTTTCTCGGAGACCGATTTTACCGAAGACCTGAAGGCGATCGCGGTTCCGACACTCGTGATGCATGGCGACGATGACCAGATCGTTCCCTATGCCGACTCTGCTCCGCTGTCGGTGAAGCTCCTGAAAAAAGGAACTCTCAAGACCTATGAGGGCCTTCCACACGGTCTGTGCACCACACATCCCGAAGTCGTCAATCCCGACCTGCTTGACTTCATCAAAAGCTAGCCGCTCATTTGCTACATGCGTTGGCGCACCGGAAGCGTGCGCCGACACCAAGTCAAGCAAGGGGAACAGCATGATCATCTTTCTTTCGCTTCTAATCGGTGTTGTCGCAGGCCTGCGGGCGATGACCGCCCCGGCGGCTGTCGCCTGGGCAGCAAGCCTTGGCTGGTTCGACATCTCCCAGACACCGCTCGCTTTCCTGGGGTACAAGTGGACACCCTGGGTATTGACCGTTCTCGCTATCGGCGAACTTGTCACTGACCAGCTTCCGAGCACGCCCTCACGCAAAGTACCGATTCAGTTCGGAACTCGTATCGTCTCCGGCGGTCTTTCTGGTGCGGCTCTCGGAGCGGCAGGAGGTTCCCTCGTGCTCGGCATGATCGCCGGGATCGTTGGCGCGGTCTTGGGGACTTATGGTGGCGCAGCCGTCCGAGCCAGACTTGCAGCCTCGTTCGGACGTGACCTTCCCGCCGCACTGATTGAGGACGTTGTCGCCGTCGTTGCGGCGCTGCTGATCGTAGCGGCGGCGTCATGAGCGCGTTCGACGCCATCTTCATCGGAGCAGGCCAGGCCGGACCATTTCTGGCGGCCCGGATGGCCTCGGCAGGCCGCAAGGTCGCGCTGATCGAGCGCAAGTATCTTGGCGGCACCTGTGTCAACGCCGGATGCATGCCGACAAAAACGCTCGTCGCCAGCGCCCGGGCAGCGCACGTCGCCCGGCGAGCCTCGGACTACGGTGTCGTCATCCATGGCGAGATCGGGATCGACATGAAAACCGTGCAAGGCCGTGCCGAAAAGGTCACTCTCGATGCCCGCCAGGGGCTTGAGGATTGGTTCGGCGGCCTCGACGGCATGTCGGTGATCTACGGACAAGGTCGGTTCGAGGACCACAAGACCGTTGTCGTGAACGACCAGCGTTTGACCGCGCCGCAGATATTCATCAACGTCGGTGCGCGTCCGTCGATCCCCGACTATCCGGGACTTGCGGACGTGCCGTACCTCTCCAGCACGTCGATCATCCAGTTGACGGAGGTCCCGAGCCATCTCGTCGTGATCGGTGGCAGCTACATCGGACTCGAATTCGCGCAGATGTACCGCCGGTTCGGCGCGCGGGTCAGCGTCATCGAACGCGGTAGACACCTCGCTTCCCGTGAAGACGGGGATGTTTCAGAGGCGATCGCCGACATCCTCCGTGCGGAGGGGATCACGGTCCGAACGGAGGCAACCGGACTTGCATTCGTCAAAAGCTCCGACCACATCGAAGTGATGGTCAA
>Ga0247813_10001287_pt1 | contig 19471 bp, 21 predicted proteins | sample UWRJL169409C1_FD_180719 | JGI IMG/M metagenome (GOLD analysis project Ga0247813, IMG submission 180719) | Plant litter microbial communities from Arlington Agricultural Research Station in Wisconsin, United States - UWRJ-L169-409C-1 | ecosystem: Environmental > Terrestrial > Plant litter >... | reverse complement strand
GTTCTTGATGACCCAGAGGCTCGTCTTGAGCGACACCTCGGGCATAATGCGGCCCATTGCCTCGATGAGGTGGAAATGCGTGTCTTCGAACGAGATCGTCTTGTAGTACTTGACGAGTGCCGATGCGAACGAGCGCATCTCGGCGAAGGCCTCGATACCGGCGAACCCGCCACCGACGACAACGAACGTCAGAAGGCGGTCGCGCTCGGGGCCAGCCGGCAGGTGCGCGGCCTTGTCAAAGTTCGTGAGGATGCGGTCGCGAACGGCGATCGCCTCTTCGATGTTCTTCATACCGATTGCCTCGTCGGCAACACCGGGAATCGGGAACGTGCGCGAGACAGAACCGGCCGTGACGACGATCTGGTCGTACTCGAGCTCGTAAGGCTCACCGATCGCGGGGGTGATCGTTGCACTCTTTGCGGCGTGGTTAATCGAGGTCACCGAAGCCGTGACGATGTTCGTCGACTTGAGGTGCGCGTGGTGAGGAACGACCGCGTGACGCGGGTCGATCGAGCCGGCAGCGATCTCGGGAAGGAAGGGCTGGTACGTCATGTACGGGCGCGGGTCAACCATCGTGACCTCGGCCTCTCCCTTGCGAAGGAGCTTTTCGAGCTTCCAGGCGGTGTAAAAACCGGCGTAGCCGCCGCCAACGATCAAAATTTTGGGCACGAGTCAGGCTCTCCTACAGGGGGTGATGGGAATCAGCCCCCAATCTACTCCTGTTGTCGCGCGCGTCCGAATTGGCGCCACAAGGCTACGAGCAAGACGATGAGCGCCGCACCGAACCCGCCAAAGAGAAGAAGGGGTATGCCAACGTCTCGCAATTGCGCGACCGTCGGTAGAAGCGTGCCCAGCGGGTTCGTCGGGCCGGTCGCCTCGACGGTCGGCACGGGGGTTGCGGAACCGCTCGGTGCGGGCACGGGTGTGAGGGTCGGCTCTGGCGCGTCAGCACGTCGGTGAACGCGAATCCAGTCGGCAAGATCTCCCATGGGGTTGGATGCGACCTGCTTGACGTCGCCCTTAACCGCAGCCGCGGCATCCAACTTTCCAAAGCCGTAGATCGGGTCAGCGCCCGATTTACCCGCGTCATCGGCCGTCTTGATGATGCGGTTGATCACGTTCGCGGCGTCGAGGTCGGGGTGCGACGCACGCACGAGTGCGACGACGCCCGCGACGATCGGGGTCGCGCCGCTTGTGCCGTCCCAAAGAACGTACCCGCCGCCGGGCACAGCGCCGACGAGTTGCTCAGCGGGAGCCGAGACACCGATCGTGATGCCCTGGCTCGACGCGTTCCAGCTCGCTTCGCCCTCGCGATCGAGGCCCGCGACCGTCAGCACACCGGGCATCGTCGCCGGGGCGCCGACCTGCGTTGTGCCGCTCCCCCGGTTGCCCGCCGCCGCGACAACAACAACGTCGTGCTGCGCCGCGTAGAGAAATGCGTCGTCCCAGCTAGTCGGCCAGTCGAGAGTGTTGCGCGTAAGCGACATGTTGATAACGTCTGCGCCGTTGTCGACAGCCCAGCGAACCGCCTTCGCGATCTGGGCGTCCGAGTCGGGAGCATCGGGCCCGAAGCCCACCGAGATAGCCAGAATGGATGCCGCCGGAGCCGCTCCGATAACACCGCTCGTGCCCTGACCGCGGCCGGCGGCAAGCGCCGCGACCATAGTTCCGTGCGAGCCACCGTCAGATCCAACGGGGGTCTGCCCGTTCTTCGAGCCCGCCCCAGAGAAGTCGGCGCCGCCGATCACAGCGCCCTTGAGGTCGGGGTGGGTCGAGTCGACACCCGTGTCGATCACCGCGATCGTGATGCCCTTGCCCTTTGTGGTCTTCCACGCCTCGCGGATTCCATAGTCGCCGAGCCAGTACTCGCGATCGCGGATCGAGTCGGCGTGGGCGGGGGTGGCGGCGAATACAAACGAAGCTGTGAGGAGCGCAGCCAACAGAACTCGTGGGTTGAGTAGGCGCGCCAGCGCCGTATCGAAACCAGCGGAGGGTTTCGATACGGCCGTGGCCGGCCTACTCAACCAGCGAGACGCTAGACGCACTCGCACACCTGGGGGCTCCAGTCGGCGCGCTCCAGGGCGAGATCACCAATCGGGTTGACGCCGGGGCCGGCCGCGAGGGCGTGGCCGGCGAGGGCGTGAAGGCACTTGATACGGGTCGGCATTCCACCGGCAGAGATGCCGGCGATCTCGTCGACACTCGCGATGCTCTCGCGATCGGCGAGGTATGCCTGGTGCGCGGCGAGGTACTGGGCAGCGATGTCGTCGTCTTCGAGAAGCACAGACATCTCGGCCATCACGCCGTTCGCCTCGAGCTCCGAAATTGCCGACGTCGCCGCGGGGTGGCACAGGTAGTACAGCGTCGGAAACGGCGTGCCGTCACCGAGGCGCGGCTGGGTCGAGACAACAGTGGGCTTGCCGCAGACGCAGCGCGCCGCGATGCCCACGACGTCTCGAGCGGGGCGCCCCAGCTGCTGAGTCACTGTGTCGACATCAGCCTGCGTGAACGGCTCGAACGGTGGGGTTGTCATTTGGTGTCCAGAGTTGGGGATTCGAGTTCATCTGCCGTTGCATCCGTCAACCCCGCTGTGAAGAGGGACGAGAGCATCGAGTGCATCCAGTCGACCTGCGTCTCCTGGATTTTTGCGCTGATGGGCGCGCCATCGCTCGTTGTGACGGTCTCGCCGTCGTCGATCACGAGGTAGGTGTAGTCACCCGGGTAGACGTAGTTCAGACGGTCGCGCGCCTGCGTCTCGATGTAGGCGGGGTCATCCCAGCGCGCCACATTGTCTTCGAGGTCTTCGACCGACTCCTGCTTCTCCTCGACGGCAGCACGCAGCTCAGCGATCTGCTGCTGCTGCTCGACGAGGATGCGAAGCGACGGGGCGAGAACGACGATGGCGAGCACAATGAGCGCAAGCACCGTGAACGCGAAACCGCTCAAGCGAATGTTACGAAGCCAATGCTCCGGAGCAGTCTCAAGATGCGGCATCGCGACCGGTACACGCGTTGTGCCCTGCCGTCTCGCCATAAACCGAACCTAGGCCGTGAAGCGCGGGAAAGCGCTGCGACCCGCGTAGACGGCGGAGTCTCCCAGTTCTTCTTCAATACGAAGAAGCTGGTTGTACTTCGCGACGCGCTCCGAGCGAGCCGGTGCACCCGTCTTGATCTGACCCGTGTTGAGTGCGACCGCGAGGTCGGCGATCGTTGTGTCTTCCGTCTCGCCGGAGCGGTGCGACATCACTGCCGTGTAGCCGCTGCGCTGAGCGAGCGAAACCGCGTCGAGGGTCTCGGTGAGCGTGCCGATCTGGTTGACCTTGACGAGGATCGAGTTGGCGGTGCCAAGCTCGAGGCCCTTTGCGAGGCGCGTGGGGTTCGTCACGAACAGGTCGTCGCCGACGAGCTGAGTCTTGGATCCGAGCTCGGTGGTGAGCTGAGCCCAGCCCTCCCAGTCGTCTTCGTTCAGCGGGTCTTCGATCGTCACGAGCGGGTATGCAGCAACGAGCTCTGCGTAGTAGGCGCTCATTTCTGCAGCCGTCTTGGTGCCACCCTCGAATGCGTACACGCCATCCTTGAAGAACTCGGAGGCCGCGACATCCAAGCCAAGGGCGATGTCCTTGCCGGGCGTGAACCCGGCCGCAGTGATTGCCTCGATGAGAAGGTCGAGAGCTGCGCGGTTGCTCGACAGGTTGGGGGCGAAGCCACCCTCGTCGCCGAGTCCGGTGCTCAGGCCCTGCGAGTGCAGGATGCTCTTGAGTGCGTGGTAGGTCTCGACGCCCCAGCGGAGTCCCTCGGAGAAGGTCTCTGCACCGACGGGCAGGATCATGAACTCCTGGATGTCGACGTTGGAGTCAGCGTGCGATCCACCGTTGATGACGTTGAGCATCGGAACCGGGAGAACGTGTGCGTTGGCGCCACCGACGTAGCGGTAGAGCGGCTGGTCGGCCGAGTCGGCAGCTGCGCGGGCAACCGCGAGGCTCACGCCGAGGATGGCGTTCGCGCCAAGCTTCTTCTTGTTGTCGGTGCCGTCGATCGCGATGAGCTCGGCGTCAATTGCGCGCTGCTCTGCTGCGTCGAAGCCTTCAATTGCCGGGCCGAGAACGTCGATGACAGCGTCAACAGCCTTCTCGACGCCCTTGCCGAGGTAGCGCTTCTTGTCGCCATCGCGAAGCTCGTAAGCCTCGAATGCACCGGTCGATGCGCCGGAGGGAACCGCCGCGCGGCTCACTGTTCCGTCTTCGAGCAGAACTTCGACCTCGACGGTCGGGTTTCCACGGGAGTCAAGAATTTCGCGAGCGCCTACTGCCTCGATCAAAGCCACGGGTGGATCTCCTTCAAGTATTGGGTTTGTCCGTGGAGTAGCTTACTCGTGCCGGTTTGACTGTCTCCGCACCGTCGGAGTGCGCAAACTGTTGTTCACCTCCCCCACAGCCACAGTTTCTGCACTTTCATCAACCTCTGTTGGGTTTCAAGACATCGGGCGGGCCAAACCTCTCAGTATGAGTGGATGTCGCGAGCCCGACCCATTCCGTCACACCTCCGCCGCACGTCCTTCCGCGTGGCCGGTGCTGCCGAAGATGTTTCTGCGTGGCGCCTGCGCAGCCGCGATCTCGCGCGACCGTTTCACGGCGTGCGATCCCACGAGGTCGACCTCGCCGACCCGCTCGCGCGCTGCCTTGCCTACTCGCAACGCATGCTCGAAGGGCACGCCCTGAGCCACTCGAGCGCCGCACTCATCTACCGAGTGCCACTGCCGTCCGCCATTGAGCACGCGCCGCTCGTACACGAGTCGGCGGCTCATCCGCTGCAGCCGACCCGCGCTCGTGGCGCCGTTGGTCACCGCCATCCGGTTGATGCGCCGCCATTTCGTCGGTTTCGCGGCTATCGAGTCATCGACCCTGCAACGACCTGGTGCCAACTCGCCCTTCAGCTTTCGCATCACGACCTCGTCGCTGCGGGAGACTTTCTGATCTCCGGTCGGGTCACCGAATATCAGCGCGAGCCTCCGTTGTCGTCGATCGAAGAGCTAACTGCGGCGGTTTCCCGGTGGCACGGTAGACCCGGCTATCCGGCACTCGCGCGAGCGCTGCCCCGCCTGCGCACGCGTGTCGACTCCCGGCAGGAGACACACCTGCGGCTGACGCTCGTTGATTCGGGGCTACCGGAGCCCGTTGTCAACGAGCCGATCTTCGAGGGCGGCAAGCGGCTCGGTAAACCCGACCTCGCCTACCCGTGGGCGCGCGTGGTTTTTGAGTATCAGGGGCTCGGGCATGCCGACCCCGTGCAGTTTCGCCGCGACATCCATCGCCGGGAAAGCTTCGAGGCGCACAAACATCGGGTCATCCTCGTGGTGGCCGACGACCTGACTGTTGGAAAGGCCGCCTTCCTCGCCCGGGTCAACGAGATTCTGGCGCAGCAGGCACTCACCTGGCCCAATCTGAAGCGACCGGAACTGTGAGAGTGCAAAAGTTGTGGTTTCAGCAGCCCGAAACCACAGTTTGCGCACTCTGGGCGACTCTCGCCGCGCGGGCCCTCGCCGCGGCGCGCGGCCAGAGTGCGCAAATTGTGGTTAAGCAGAGCCATAACCGCAACTTCTGCACTCGGAGCTAGCCGAGCTCCCTGAACTCGAGCGTCGACACCGTCGAATCAGCCCGCACCGTCGCGACCCGAGCGAAGCCCGACTCGGCGAGCTGCGCGAGCAGCGGCTTAATGTTGCGCGGCTTGCGCTCGAGGCGCACGCGCACTCCCGACGCGATGAGCTCGCTCTTGAGTGACACGAGCAGAGCGGCAGGCACGTCGTCTTCGTAGAGAAGAGCCGTCGCATCCAAGCCACCAACAGCAGCGGGCGAAACCAGGTCGACGATCCGCTCAAAGCCCAGCGAGAAACCGACAGCCGGCACGTCGCCGCCGAGGAAGCGCCCGATCATGCCGTCGTAGCGTCCGCCGCCGCCGAGCGAGTAGCCGAGCGAGGGGTGTGCGACCTCGAAGATCGTGCCGGTGTAGTAGCCCATGCCGCGCACAAGAAACGGGTCGAAGACCAGCGAGGCGCGCGTCGCTTCGTCAACCGACGTCGCGAGCGAGGCGAGCTCGAGCACGGCGGTCTCGTCGACACCCTCTGGCAGGGCCTTGCGAATCGCGGCCTCGCCGAACGGCAAAAACTCCATCGTCTGCGGACGGTTGAAGAACGCCTCGAGCGCAGCGATCGGCGCGGCGGGATACGCACGGTCGCGCAGCTCGTTGATAACCCCGTCGTTGCCGAGCTTGTCGAGCTTGTCGACGGTGATGAGCACCGATGCGTGCTCGCCCGCCGGAAAACCGAAGGCCGCGAGCATGCTCGACAGCAGGCGGCGGTCATTGATGCGGATGCTGCATCCATCGATTCCGAGAGCCGCGAGCGTCGCGGTGGTCGCGGTGATCAGTTCGATCTCGGCGATCGCGCCCTTTTCGCCGATGATGTCGATGTCGCACTGCACAAACTGGCGGTAGCGGCCCTTCTGCGGGCGCTCCGCACGCCAGACCGGCGCGATCTGTATCGCACGAAACACCGTCGGAAGTTCGGCCTGGTGCGACGCATAAAAACGCGCGAGCGGAACGGTGAGGTCGAAGCGAAGTCCGAGGTCTGCCAAATCGAGCGGGGTGGATGCCGCCTGCAAATCATCGACGGTAAGCGCACGCTTCAACACACCGAAGGCAAGCTTCTCGTTGTCGCCGCCGAGGCCCGCGTGTAGGCGCGACGACTCTTCCATAACGGGCGTCTCGATCTCGTCGAAGCCGTGCTGCGTGTAGACGGAACGAATTGTGCCGAGCACCCGCTCACGGTTCGCTTTGTCTGCGGGCAGAAAGTCGCGCATTCCCCTCGGGGGGTTCACCTGAGATGCCATGTATCGATTCTCGCGTATGACACGAGGTCATACTCGCGGTTGACGCGCCCGCGACGAAGCCCGGTCTATCGTGAAGTCCATGAGCACATCTCACGGCATAGTCGTCGACGGCCTCAGCCGGTCGTTCGGCGAAGTTCACGCGGTGCGGCAGGCGAGCTTCGAAGCGAAGCCCGGCCAGGTCACCGCCCTCATCGGGCCCAACGGTTCAGGCAAGACGACGCTGATGCTGATGCTCGCGTCACTTCTCGCCCCCGACGCGGGAACGATCAGGGTCGCAGGGCACGATCCGCTGACCGATGCGGAGGCCGTGCGCAAGCAGATCGGCTGGATGCCCGACATTCTCGGCAGCTGGGCAACGCTGAGCGTTCGCACAACCCTTGAGATCACCGGGGCGCTGTACCGACTGCCCAAAGCGCAGGCCGCGCAGCGCGCTGAGCAACTCATTCAACTCGTAGGGCTCTCTGAGCTCGCAAATCGTCCGACGCGCGTTCTCTCGCGTGGCCAGAAGCAGCGTCTCTCACTCGCGCGTGCGCTTGTGCATGACCCTTCTGTGTTGCTGCTTGACGAACCCGCGTCGGGCCTCGACCCGGTCGCGCGCATCGAGCTTCGCCAGCTCGTGCGTCGCTTTGCCGACGAGGGTAAGACCGTTCTCGTGTCGTCGCACGTGCTCGCAGAGCTCGACGAGATGAGCGACACCGCCGTCTACCTCAATCACGGAGTCACGGCGTCTGACGAGAGCATCGAAAGCGCGAAGGCGACGAGTCGCGCCTGGCGGCTCAAGGCAACCGACATGACCGTACTGCGCGCGGGGCTGCTCAAGGCCGGCATTCTCGACACCAACATCACAATCGATCGCAGCGAGTTGCTTGTGACACTGTCGGGCGAGACCGAGGCTGCTGCGCTATTGGCTTCGCTCGTCGCATCCACAGTGCCGATATCGACATTCGCGCCGGCCGTCGGCGATCTCGAACACGCGTTTCTCGACCTCAGCAAGGGGGCTTCGGAATGAGCAACTTCTTTGCCGGTGTCGGCACGATTCTGTCTCTCGAGCTGCGCCAGCGCGTGCGCGGTGTCGCCGCGTGGGTGCTGCTCGGCATCTTTGTTGTGCTCGTCGCGCTCGTCACCGCGTCTGTCTGGGTCGGCCTCACCGGCTTTGGCCAGGAGGCCGGAGCAGGCGCGGGCATCTACTCGACGGTCATCTACTTTGTGCTGCTGCTCGGCACGCTCGTCTCCCCCGCGCTCAGCGGTAACGCGATCAACGGCGACCGGGATGCCGGAACCCTCGCCACAACGCAGGTCACTCTCGTCTCGACCTGGCAGCTTCTTCTCGGCAAGTTCTTCGCCGCGTGGTTCACGGCCCTCGCGTTTCTTGTTGTGTCAGTACCGTTTCTACTCATCTCGCTCTTCGCGGGCGACATCTACTGGGACACCATCCTCGTCTCGCTGCTCGTGCTCGCCGCCGAACTCGCTGTCGTCGCCGCGGCAGGTGTCGGACTCTCGGCGATCATCTCGAAACCGCTGTTCTCGATCGTCGCGACGTATCTGTTGGTGGCCGGTCTCAGCGTTGGCACGCTCATCGCGTTCGGACTCGGCGGGCTGACGACGCAGTCGGAGGTCACAAATACGTACGTGGGCGCCGTCTGGCCCGAAGACGGTTCCGAGCCCGACTTCGATAACTGCCTGCCGCCCGAGGTGTCGACCTATAACGTTCCGCGCTACGACTACTGGTGGAGTGTTCTGGCCGCGAACCCCTACGTTGTGCTCGCCGACGCATCGCCGTCGAACTTCGACAGCTCGGGCAACCCCGAAGATCTGTTCTCGGCAATCAAGGTCGGAGTGCGCACCGTTCAGCTCGCGCCCGAGCTCGAGACGTATTACAACGAGTGCGAAGACCAGGGCTACTACGGCGAAGATTTCGACTCCGGCGAAGAGATCGTCGCAAAGACGGTGCCGAGCTGGTTCGTCGGACTCATCATTCACCTGCTGCTCGGCGCCGCGCTGATGGTTGGCGGCTGGGCGCGCACGCGCACCCCCGCAAGGCTGCTGACGAAGGGCAGCCGGATCGCCTAGTCGGTCGTTCCTATTACCCCTGCGTCGCTCGCCCCGAGCGCTTCCTCGGCGCGGATCTCGTCTTGCAAACCCCTCAGTGTGGTTCGCAGGGCGCGTTCCGCGTCGAGTCCGCTCGACTTCGCCGACGCCACGATGGCCAGCAACAGGCCCCCGAGTTCGCCTTCGGTTGCCATCGGAATTGCCGCGGCATCCACCTCAATTAGTCCAACTTTCTGAGCCCGACCGAGCACCTTGTCGGCGAGCGCGAGGCTCGGCATGCCCTGAGGGATTCCGTCGAGAACGCTCGTGCGTCCCGGCTTCTCGATCTTCTTGCGCTCGTCCCACATGGCGACGACCTCGTCTGCGGTGTCGGCGCTGGCTTCGCCGAATACATGTGGATGTCGCCCCACCATCTTTTGCGTCATGTGAGCGGCCACGTCTTCGAGAGTGAACCTGCCCTCTTCGGCTGCGATGTCGGAGTGAAAGAGCACCTGGTACAGCACGTCGCCCAACTCTTCGATGAGTTCGGCGTCGTCACCGGCCTCGATCGCGTCGACGAGCTCGAACGTTTCTTCAACGAGGTACTGAACGAGGCTCTCGTGGGTCTGTTCGCGATCCCAGGCGCAGCCGCCGGGGGCTCGCAGGTGCTCGAGGGTTGCGATGAGTTCTTCGAGCTTCGGGTGCGTGGCCATGGGGCAAGCCTATGCGCGGGTTTACCGCAGCAGCTCAACTCCGGGGTGCTCGGCCCACGCCTCGTCGCTCGTGAGTACAGTTTCACCCAATCGGGATCCGAGAGCGATGCAGATGCGGTCGGCCAGCGACAGCCCACTGCCATGCACCCAGATCTCCGCCGCCCGCTCGGCGTCGGCAATCGTGACGGGCTCGACAGTCAGATCAAAGCTGAGCAAGAGGGCGGATGCGGCGTTCCAGTCTTCCTTCGCAAATCGCACCTTCTGCGCAACCTCTGACCAGTTGGCCGCGCTGCACACTGCGCCACGCAGAAGCTCCTGACGAACTCGCTCTGCACCCGTCTCATTGCGCAGCAGGGCGAGCAGGGCAGATGCATCGAGTACCGTCATCCGGCGTCTTCTGCGAGCGCTTCGGCACGGCGTTCTCTCACCAGTTCGCCGACAAGATCGGTGCCAGCCAGACCTGCTTGAAGTGTTTCGAGTAGTGCTTCGCGAGATTCGATGAGTACCCCGCGATCGGTGCGCACGACGACCAGGACGGTGCCTTCGTCCCAACCACGCTCCGCACGGAGGCCCGCGGGAAGCACAACGCGCCCCTTGTTTCCCACCACCATGGAGTAGTTCCCACTCATGGAGGCAGGGTACCACTCGGCGATTGGCGACCTATTCATAGAACGCCCACTCGGGCAGCACCCCGTTCTGCAGAATCATGGCCAGCACTTCGACCATGCCGTAGGCGTTATCAATCGCCATGGCTTCGTCTAGATAAATGCCAGCAATCGATCCGCGACCCAAAGCCCAATTGAGCCAGGTGAGCATGCACAGCGGTGCGAGTCGGTCGGCACCCACGAGCAAGGGAACGAGCTTCAGTAGCAGCGCGATGCCGGCCTCTATGCGCTCCGGGGCTGGCCGCGGGCCTTCACCCAACATGAGGCCGCCGAGAAGCTTGTCTAGTTCGGGCGCCGTCCCTGCTGGGCCGGCGACTGCCCAGTCAAAGAGCAGGTCGCCTGTCTGCGCGGTCGACGCCCATTGCAGCATGCATTGATCACGCATGTTCGGCATCGAGACAAGCAGCATCAGTAGCGGTCCGAACTCAGCTATCTCGGCGTCATCCCAGGTCAGGGCAGCTTCAACAAAGACCGGCACATCGTTCATCGGGGCCAGACGGGGATCGATCGACCCGCTCGCCACCTCGGCGGCAGAAGCGAGCCGCAGGTCGGCCATAATCGCGCGCATCCGCTCCTGCTCGTCGTCGCTTGCGTCAGGTATCCGCGCTTCTCCCTTACGAGGGCGCACCTGCCTCAGTGCTCCATCCGTGACTCCGTCGAAAACCGGCGAGCTGTCTATCTCAGCGAGCGAGTGGCCGCCGGGTGGCACGACCTTCTCGAAATAGGAGGCCCAGCCGTCGCTTGCCTGGCACAGAGCGTCTTTCACTTCGAAGCCGCCACGGTCGAGTCGCTCGGCGACGAGCTTGCCGAGTTCGCTATAAGGCGCCGTCGAACTCTGGCCGAAGCTCTCGCTTGTGCAGATCACCACAGCGACTCCGTCGAGTGTCGGAATCTTGCAGAACGTTCCGACCATAGTCGTGGCGAACTTCTTCATCACGTCACGCGACGACCCCGCACTTGGCAGACCGAACCGGATCGCCGCGTGGGTGCGTTTTCCACGAAATCCGACGAGAACGAGGCTGTCGTGAATCTCGACGCCGACCAGTTGCGGCACCATGGCGAGAAAGTCGGGTTGGGTCGGAGCTTTGACGATGGTTTGCATAGCTCGATCATCGAGACTGCAAAGGTGCCCATGTCGCTCCAAGAAAGATCAGTGGATAACTGACCCCTGTGGATAAGAAACGCAAAAGGGGCCGCACGCCTCTCGGCGCGCGACCCCTTCAGAGTTTGTGGCTAGGCCTGTGCGACGGGGCCTTCGTACTTTGCGGAACCGAATCCGAGGATGAGGTAGCCAACGATGCTGAAGAGCCAGATGGCGACGACGCCGAAGGTCGACGACTTGCCGAACGACTTAGCAAGGTCGATCGAGACGAAGATCGACGCGATGATGTTGGCGACGGGGATGAAGTAGAGAACCGTCCACCAGCCGGGGCGGCCAGCGATGGTGACGAGCGTGTAAACGTTCAGGATCGGGATGATCGAGTACCAGCCCGGCTTGCCGGCCTTCGAGAAGGTGCGCCACAGGGCGATGATGACGACAACCGCGATGATGAGGCCGGGAATGGCTGCAGCCGGGTTGCCCTCGGTGGAGGCGCTGAACTCGACGCTGCTAGAGATGAAAGACATGGGGATCCTTTGGGGGTAAACGAACGGGAAGAAGTGCCGTTGGAACCCTAGCGCGCACAGGTAATACTCAGGTAGCTATTTCGTTACGTGAAGCGCCCCCAGTTCGAGTGGTCTAGCTTGGAACGATGGTTTCCATCAACCCGGATGCCGTTCTCTGGAGTGCTCCGGAAATCGAACGCGCTGACCGCCCATTGCTTGTATTGCTACACGGCTACGGATCGCACGAGGGAGACCTCTTCGGCCTCTCGCAGTACCTGCCGCTGTCGCCGGTGATCGCCTCGGTGCAGGCGCCGTTCCCTGAGGGCAACGGGTACTCATGGTTCCCCATCGACCCGCAAAACCCGGCTCGCCTCGAGACCGCCACTGCCTCGGCACAGGCCGTGCTCGACTGGATCGACACCCTTTCCTTCACCACCGTCGGCGTGCTCGGCTTTTCGCAGGGTGGGGCAATCGCGCTGCAGGCTATGAGGCTCTCGCCCGCGCGCTTCTCGTACACCGTGAACCTCTCGGGCTTCGCGCTGCCCGGCGTGCTCGACGGTGATGCTGTTCTCGCCGGTTCCCGCCCGCCGGTCTTCTGGGGACGCGGCACGCTCGACCAGGTGATCCAGCCGGCGTACATCGATCACACTTCTTCATGGTTACCCACGCATTCGACCCTCACGGAACGCATCTACGAGGGTGTGTCGCACGGGATCTCCGGGCCGGAGCTCACGGACATCAGCGCGTTTATTGAGGGGCAACTACCGTGACGTACGCGCCCGCAGTACAGCCGCGCAACCGGCTGGCCCTCGTGTCCTTTGTGCTCGGCGTCGTCTCCGTCGGGCTCGCGCTGGTCTTCGTATTCATCCAAAGCTCGTTTCTCGCCAACGGCGACGTGCAATCTATCGGGCTGCTGAGCGCGGCTCGCGGAGCTATTTCCGCGACGATCGGTGCTGGCGCTCTCGTGACCGGCGGTATCGCCCTAGTCGGCCCACGCCCGCGCAAGCCACTCGCCGCGGCCGGAATGGCCCTTGGCGCCACCGAAGTCTTCGGAGTATTGGTCGGTCTGCTGCAGAGCCTGCTGCTCGTGTTCGCGCGCTGATGCTGGACCGCACCTACGTCGACACGACCGCAGAGGATCTGCGACTGGGGCGGAAGTTGCGACGGAAGGCGCAGGCGCGGCGCGTGGTTGGCATTTTGCTTTCGATTGGGGTGACGGCCGCGATTGCGTACTTCGCGTACCCCGAGGTCAAGAACCTGTTCGTGACCGAGGTCACTGCCGATGAGAATGCGCTCGAGGAAGGCGTCCCATCGAAGGCAATCGCAGCGACCGTCGTCAGTGTGCACGACGGCGACACCCTTCACATCTCAACGTCGACTGACGACGACGTGACTGTTCGCCTCATCGGGCTCGACACCCCCGAGGTCGGCGACAACCTCGAGTGCTTCGGGGACGAAGCAACGGTCATTCTCGAGAAGCTCGCGCCCGTCGGTTCGACGGTCTGGGCACTCGCCGACGGAGGCACAGAAGACAAGTACGGTCGGTCGCTCTTCTACCTGTTCACTGACGAGGGCGTGCTCATCAATGTGGAGCTCGTGCGCCGGGGAGCTGGCGAGACGTTGCTCATCTCTAACAACGACCGGTACTGGGATGAGTTGGAGGCGGCGGAAGTTGAGGCGCGGGATGGTGCGCGCGGGGTTTGGGGTGACTGCTAGCTAACCGGCCCGATTCCTACAGATGATTTTCTTACACCTGAGTAGCAAATTCCTCCACCAAGTGGCTCCGATTGCAATTGATACAAAGCGCGCGAGCGTTAGAAAGTGAAGTCGGCCCGCCCACGACGTGCCAAACGATGTGATCCCCATCCATGTCGTCAATGGAGTCAAGAACAGTCCTGCAGCTTTCGCATCGTTTCTCGGCTCGTTGCCAAAGCACCCAACGTTCCTCTGCAGTGAACGCTCTGCGCGAATCCTTCAGCGATACGTCCGGATTGTCCCTCAAAAAGCGTTTAGTAAGTATGTCGATGCGTGCTTTCATGCTCCCGGCATCGTTTGTTCCCTGTTGCATCAGCCGTCCGTATTCCGAAAGCTCAGCATCACGCTTGTCTTCGTCTCGAGTCAGGTTGGCGTTCCGTTCACGACGGAATGCCAACAAAAATTCTTTGATGCGTTCTTTGATATCTACGGCTCCATACTTTTCCAGTACTAGCCGCCCGAAGAGATACATGACCTGGGGATAGGACTGCTTGCTGAGTTCGATGTCGTTTCTATCAAAAATCGGCTCAATAGCGCGGAGACGTGTTCGCACCGCATCCGCAAGTCGAAGGGCATCAGGCTCGGATATGTTTCGGAATCCCGAGACAAATTCGTCAAGATACTTCTTTTTCAGATCCACGTATGCGAGGCCACCCGACCTGATCAGACTGTGCTCCAGGTAGAGAAGCTTGCATGTCACTTCATAGTGAGCGAACCGCTTGTTCGGAAACTTCAACTTTTCAAGAAAAAAACGCTCCTGCGCCAGGTCTCGTACCAGGCTCGCCATCCGGCCGCCGATTGCATTCCGACTTTCTGCCGCATTTAGCTTCTCCCCGTTATTCAGCCGCGAGAAAAGCTCCTCGATGTCCTCCTCTTCCTTTGTATGAATAAGAACCACATCAAGCGAATTCTCTTTGATTAGCTCTCTTGTCTGGTCCGGCAGGTCCTTGAAGTTCTCTCCCGCCTTCGGCGGCGATGGACAATCGAGACCGGAGTAGGAAAAATCTGCCGCGAAGTCCAAATTCCCATCCAGAAAATCCAGCAACGTAGATATTCTCTGCTTCCCATCCACCACCGCATACTCGAAGCCATCTTGGTCCGGCTCAACCTTGTGCATGTAGATTTTCGGGACGTCATAGCCATTGACTACTGAATCGATGAAGAGTTGTTGCTTTTCCTTGGACCACACACCACCCTCACGCTGGTAGGTCGGGTCGAGATTGATCAAGCGGCGCTCCCGGCTGAACTTCGCCAGCGTGAACGGTTCCCTCGTAGTTCGCATGCTGCCCAGGTTAGTGACATCTACTCGATAAAACTGTTTGCGAGCGAACACTTTCTAGCCTCCTCGATCAATCTTTTTGCGATGCGTTCCTCCAGGCTCGATCTCACACGTAGTTGGAGGTGCATAAGTTGCATTCATCGCTGGCTGTGGATGACTCTGTGTCGTCGCGCTTTGTGAACCCGAGGCGATCCGTGGCGCCATGGTGAACCCGGACGTGTGATCCTTAATCCATGCCAGTTCAGGATGACGCCCGTGAGCGCGAGATGACGCAGCTCTTCAATCTGGTAGTTCCAAACGATAGACAGCGGGGCGGAATCGATGCGCATCTTCTCATTGACGGGCAGACCATCAATTTCGAGTTGAAGTCGACTACTTCTGGTTCTGTATCGACGGTGCGCGATTTCGGTCCCGACCACATTCGAAAGTGGCGCGACGATCTTCATTGGCTGTTCGGTTTTTACAACCGCGATGGGACGCAACTGGAATACTGCATTTATGCTTCGCCGGCTGACATGGAGCCATGGATAGCCGAGAAAGAAAGATACGTGTTGCCCGACTTGAGCTTGGCGGTCGTTGCACCTTCGCTCGTCACTTCCGCGAGCGTCATCTCGTTGCTCGGCGAAAAGGATGTTTACGATCAAGCGGACGCGCGATGGATTGCCAAAATGCAGCTCAATGCCCTGGAGTATCGAAATCTCCAGGATCTGCCGGATGGATATTCACTCGAGCGCATGACGGAACTAATGCGAGAACGCTGCCGGTATCTGATCCTTCGCGGATCAACATTAAACAATCCTCACATCGAGCGAAGCTACTTTCAGCGGTTCGATCGAATCACCGTCGAACACGCCAGCGAGTTGCGCACGCGTACACGCAGCTACTTAGCAAGCGCCTCCGCTACGGACCTCGCTATCACGTAGCCAAGGGGCGGCGGTACAGCGTTGCCGATTTGCCCGAGCTTCATATATGTAGCTCCGGAGAATTCCCAGTCCTCAGGGAAGCCCTGGATAAGCCCAACATCCTGGACCGACAATCGAAAGTGGCCGTTCTTTGCCACAAATGCCCGGGCGGCTTCGCGAGTCGGCGCCACTCCGTTTGGCCAAATTCCAAGTTCGGAAAATCGTCGCTGGGCGGAGACACTATTCAAAATAGAAGTCGTGTGCCGGGGTCCCGAAAGTCCGCTTCTGATGGTCGGCGAGACATCGTCAAAACCGGAGTCTGGGAGCCCTAGGGCTTCTCGGAGCCCCATGACCTTCGGTAGACCATGAGAGGCGGACCGCGCGAAGGTCGGAGCTGGAGCGGACCATCGGCGCGCCGCGCGTTTTGATTTGAAACCGAAGAAGATTACGCGCTTCCGCACTTGGGGTACGCCAAACTCATGCGCGTGCAAGATAACGCGGTGAATTTCGTAGTGCTTACTAAGCGGCTGCATGATCGTCTCATCGACGTAGGTCGAGAACGTTGTGTTCGCCAGCGCGGCTACGTTCTCGGCGACGAACGCCTCTGGCTTGATTTGAAGTACGGCTCGGACGAATTCGGGCCACATATCCCGGGGATCTGTAGCACCCCGTTGCTTGCCTGCATTACTGAACGGCTGACACGGCGGCCCACCGTGAATCAGATCAACGTTGGTTCGATATCCACGCCAGTCGACACCTCTGACGTCGCCATTCGACCCGCTATACACATTCCAATCGGGTCGAGCCACCCGGAGGGTAGTCCCGGCGTCCTCGAGAATCTCCCACGCACCTTCGTGCTCGAATCCAGCGCGCTCAAAACCCAGGTCTAGACCGCCACCACCACTGAACAGCGAGAGGGTTGAAAGGCCGACAGCATTTCGCATCGGCATCAGGTCATAGGGGTCGAAACCAGGAGTGTTGATTTCATGAAGGGGCGTCTCGCCGTGTCCTGCGACTGCTGCGTCTTTGGCCGCGCGCGCCGCCCGGGCACTGTCCCGATACTGCTCGCGGCGCTCTGCAGTTAAGAGCCGAGGCTCGTGGAGGGGGTCGACACTCTTGATCCTGCTTGGGACGTAGAGCGGCTTACTGTTCACTTTTCAACTCTATTCTGTCCCAGCGACAAAGAGACTCAACGTTGGGCCGCATTCATGCCTGCTGATCGTCGATAGTTTGGAGGCACCCGGCGGGCCGTCGGCCGGTGCTGCCACACTTGGCTCCGTGACATCCACCCGATCTGATACCCGCAGCGACGCCCTTGAGATTCTGCGCACCCTTGTGGGACGCGACGATGCCGACTTCCACGAGGGACAGTTCGAGGCCATCGAGACGCTCGTTGATGGGCGGCGGCGCGCGCTGGTTGTGCAGCGCACGGGGTGGGGCAAGTCGGCGGTGTACTTTGTTGCGACGCTGCTGCTGCGGCGCCAGGGCAAGGGTCCGACGATTCTGGTTTCTCCTCTGCTGGCACTGATGCGCGACCAGATTGCGGCCGCGGCCCGCGCCGGCGTGCGGGCTGTGGCGATCAACTCGACAAACGCGCACGAGTGGGATGACGTGCGCGAGATGCTGCGCAACGACGAAGTCGACGTGCTGCTGGTGTCGCCGGAGCGGCTCAACAATCCGTCGTTCCGCGAGAATCAGCTGCCCGAGCTCGTCGCCCGCACCGGCATGCTCGTGGTCGACGAGGCGCACTGCATCAGCGACTGGGGGCACGACTTTCGCCCGGACTACCGCCGGTTGCGCGACCTGATTGCCGAGATGCCGGCGGATGTTCCGGTGCTGGCGACCACGGCTACCGCTAACTCGCGGGTTGTTGCGGATGTTGCTGAGCAGCTCGCGGGTCTCGATACGGCCGCGAGCGGCCTACTCGACCAGCAAGTTGTCACAATTCGCGGGCCGCTCGCCCGGGCCTCGCTGCGGCTCGGCGTGCTGCGGCTTCCCGACTCGAAGGCGCGCCTCGGCTGGCTGCTCAGTCACCTGGGCGACCTGCCCGGCAGCGGCATCATCTACGCGCTCACGGTGTCGGCCGCCGAAGACACCGCGCGACTGCTGCGCGACGCCGGCCACGAGGTGCGCGCATACACGGGGCAGACCGACACCGGTGAGCGCGAAGAATCCGAGGCGCTGCTCAAGGCCAACAACGTCAAGGCGCTCGTCGCCACGAGTGCGCTCGGCATGGGCTTCGACAAACCCGACCTCGGCTTCGTGATTCACCTGGGCGCGCCCTCCTCCCCCGTCGCCTACTACCAGCAGGTCGGACGCGCCGGCCGCGCCACAGCAAACGCCGACGTGCTGCTGATGCCCGGCCCGGAAGACGAAGCAATCTGGTCCTACTTCGCCACCGCCTCTATGCCTTCACACGAGCGCGCGACGGCAATTATCAACAACCTGAGCGACCGACCGACCTCGACCCCGGCCCTCGAGGCTATGGTCAACATCAGGCGCACGCCGCTCGAGCTGCTGCTGAAAGTGCTCGATGTGGATGGCGCGGTGCGCCGGGTTCAGGGCGGTTGGGTCTCGACCGGCCAACCTTGGACGTACGACGCAGAACGCTACGCCCGCATCGCCGCCGAGCGCATCGCCGAACAGCAGCACATGCTCGACTACGAAACAACGACCGAGTGCCGCATGGAATACCTGCAGCGCGCCCTCGACGACGACACCGCCGTGCCGTGCGGACGTTGCGACAACTGCGCGGGCACGTGGTTTCCTGTCGATATCGGGGTGGATGCCGCAGCCAACGCCGCATCGTCGCTCGACCGGGTCGGCGTTCCGATCGAGCCCCGCGCGCAGTGGCCATCGGGTGCCGACAAACTGGGCGTTCCCGTGAAGGGACGCATCCCGGTTGAAGAGCGCGCGCTCGAAGGACGCGCACTCGCCCGGCTCACCGACCTCGGCTGGGGCAACACCCTGCGGTCGCTCTTCGCGGTCGGCGTACCGGATGCCCCCGCAACCCCGGCACTCGTCGCCGCATGTGTTCGCGTGCTCGCCGATTGGCCATGGGCCGAACGGCCGGTTGCGGTAGCCGCACTTCCGTCGCGGTCGCACCCTCGGCTCGTCGCATCCATCGCCGAAGGCCTTGCAACTGCCGGGCGCCTCGAGAATCTGGGCAGCCTCGACCTCATCGGCGACGGACCGATCGGCGAACCCGGCGGCAACAGCGCGTACCGGCTTGCGGCGGTGTGGGAGAAGTTCGACGCGAGCTCACTCACGCTGCCATCGGGCCCGATTCTTCTCGTTGACGACCTCGTTGACTCACGCTGGACGCTCACCGTCGCCGCCCGCGCGCTGCGGCGAGCCGGGGCATCCAACGTATTGCCATTCGCGCTCGCGCTGCGCGGGTAAGAATAGACCGTGCTCTCCCCCACCAACCCGGCGAACCCGTGGATTCTCGCCATCGCTCTCGTCGCCCTGGTCGTTGTGATGGTGATCCGCGCCTCGCGCAAAGACAAGCGCGAGTACCGCCGGTTCAAGATGCTGCGCACAACGAAGCGGCGGCAGGCGATGTTCCGCCGCTGGGTGCTGCAGTCGTTCGCGCTCTTCGGTGGCGCATCCGTTGTGTTGCTCGTTCTCGATGCGCAGTT
>Ga0247813_10001286_pt1 | contig 19481 bp, 16 predicted proteins | sample UWRJL169409C1_FD_180719 | JGI IMG/M metagenome (GOLD analysis project Ga0247813, IMG submission 180719) | Plant litter microbial communities from Arlington Agricultural Research Station in Wisconsin, United States - UWRJ-L169-409C-1 | ecosystem: Environmental > Terrestrial > Plant litter >... | reverse complement strand
CGGGCGACAAAGCGTAGACGTTCTTCCATAACCGAAGTCTCTCTCCACGGCATCAACACCTCCCGCAAAGCGAAAAGTGTTACCCATGTCTCCGGTACAAAACGTCACCTATCTCTCAGGTCGGGCATCAAGGCTTTCGGTGCCGTGATTTTCCCTTTATCTCAGATTGCCTCAAAACGGATCTTCCGTTTGTGCGCAAGTTGTCTGCTCGCGTTCGGTGGCATAAGGCGATCGCGGGTTCCCCGCCGCAGATAAGTCCTCCCCCCAGCCTGTGACCGAGGGGAGGGGCTGGTCAGCCGAAATTGGGCGACCTGCCGGGCGCGCTCGTGCCCCTGGTGGAGACTGCGTTGTCGCGCGAGCGGCCGTGAGCGACTTCAAACCCCGCCGGGTTCGTCACGGCGGATAGCTTCTTCATGGGCGACGGCGCGGTGGCGGCGAAGGCCGCACCTGCCAGTGTGCACGATACCGCAACGGCAAAAATGAACTTCATGATTTGTCTCCTTGGGTGCTCAACAGGCTCCACGGGGAGCCGGTCTCCCTGCATTCTCAGGGAGAATCCGTGCGTAGGCTGGTCAGCGTCCAACGGACATACGGCATCTGCCGTATTTCGACCGCAGAGTGCGTATGAGGTGGCGGGGATAGTTACCAGCTGATTACCCGCCCGCCCCAATTGCTGGCGCCGAGCCCTGCCGAGGGACCGTTGATCCGCCTGTATCGCGCCCCTCTCATCCTTGACCGAAAAACGAAATGTGAATTACAACGGCTGGCACCTGCAGTTTGCAGTTCCCGTCATTTCCCGCGTCCGCTTTTCCAGCGGCCACCCGGCTTCTCAGCAGGAATCCCCGCTTCATGGTCGATATTCTCTGGCGTAGTATAGTCATCGGCGCAGGCGGCACCGTGTTGATGGATCTCTGGGCAGTTCTGCTGTGGCTTCTCGCAGGCCAGAGCAAGCCGAACTGGGCGGCGGTCGGACGCTGGTTCTGGCATTTGCGCACCGGAAAAGTCTTTCACGATGATATCGGCAAGGCCGAGCCCTATGAGCACGAGCAGGCGCTCGGCTGGATCAGCCATTACGCCGTCGGCATTGCCTATGGCATCCTGCTCGTCGCCATCACCGGGCCTGTTTGGCTCGCAGCACCGACATTCCTGCCGGCCTGGATCGTCGGTATCGTCACCATCGGCGCCGGCTGGTTCCTGCTGCAGCCGGGTCTCGGCATCGGTTGGGCGGCCTCGAAACTGCCGAATGCCAACAAGGTGCGTTTCCTCAATTTTCTCTCGCACACGGTTTTTGCCATCGGCATGTACGGCACGGCGCTGCTCCTGGCGTAAGCAGGATGTTTCCTGCCACTGGCATGCTATGGCTAGCGCGCAGAACGCCGTTTGAGGACATGACTTGAAAAAGATAGACGACCTGATCGCTTCCGTGACCAGCATCCACGACCGCTACAAGGCCGGCCGCATGGAGCGAGAAACCGTCCGCGAATGGGTGCTTGGCCTCGGCGGCTATCCGGCGCCGTATGCCGAGCCGCTGAGCGCCGCCGCCGCCTGGTTCAAGCCGCTGCGCGATATGGAGGCTGATGCGCTCAAGGCAGCAGACCTTGAGCGGTTGAAGGCCATCGTCGAGGCTGGCGGGGCTTGATCACGGCAAAACCGCAGCGGTTCAACGGCCGCTGAGACGACGAGGCCGTCGATACTCCTGATGTTTTAGCAGGCTGCTGATAAAGTCATTCTCTCGGCATTTGGTAGATCATTTTGGAAATTGGCGATTGCCAAATCTTCCGTCATCTCTGTGCTTGTTACAGAGACCCTTTCAGCCCAAGTCCTTGGGCTGAAAGGGTCTTTTGACCCGGCAGACGCCGGGTCATTGGCCCCGCCACAAGGGCGAGGATGACGGGGAGTGGGGTGCCGCTTTCGTCAAATCATCATCGTCAGGTTTTTCAGCAGCCTGTTAGAGAAATGGCTTGCGAGACAAAACCGTGTCAGATGTCGACAGCAGCATCCTTGAAGATCTGCGAGGCCTCGCCGGCGGTCATGCGGCGCAAGTCGGTTTCGTCGCGGCGGCGGGAGAACATCTCGGTTGCCATCAGCTGGTCGGCGAGGTCCGCCGGCAGCGAGAGGACCACGCGGGCCTCGTCCGAACGAAGATCGGTCAGCGACGAGCGCTTGGCGGTGATCATGCCGCCGGCCACCGTGTTGTTGGTGTCCGGATCGATCAGGATGAAGGCGCCGGTGGTGCGGTTCTGTTCATAGGAGTCAAAGACCGCATTCTCGTCGAAGGAAAGATGGACTTTGCCGATGCCGTTCATGGGCAGGACGCCCGTCCGCTGGTTCCAGCTGCCGGTCTTCAGGTCGAGCTGGCTGAAAGGGTTGGCGGTGACGCGTTGGCGCCGCGAGCCGCTTTTCAGCCAGTAGCGCCGGCCCGGCTGAATGCCTTCCGACTGCAGGGCAACGAGCTGGGCATCGAAATCGAGGCCGACCTGCGGCTGGCTGTCGATTGAGACGATCATGTCACCGCGAGAGACGTCGACCTGGCGGTCGAGCACCAGCGTGATTGCATCACCGGCAACCGCGGCATTGCGCACGAGGTCGAAGGTGATGATCTTGGTGACATTGGCCACCATGCCGGAAGGCAGGATGACGACGCTGTCGCCCGGCTTGACCGAGCCGCCGGCAACCGTGCCCTGATAGCCGCGAAAGCTTTCTCCGGGGCGCGAAACGCGCTGCACCGGCAGGCGGAAGCCAACGGTCTGGGCGGAGCGGATCGTTGCCAGTTCCAGCACTTCGACCAGTGTCTGGCCCTCATACCAGGGCATCGAAGCCTTGCCGTCATAGACGACGTTCTCGCCCTTCAGCGCCGACATCGGGATGGCGGTGATCTGGCGTACGCCGAGCGATACGGCGAGCTCGCGGAATTCGTGGGTTATCTGGTCAAAACGGGCGCGGTCATAGCCGACCAGGTCGAACTTGTTGACGGCCAGCACGAACTGCTTGATGCCCATCAGCGAGGCAATCGTCGCATGGCGGCGGGTCTGCTCAAGCAGGCCGGTACGGGCATCAACGAGCAGCACGGCGAGATCGGCGGTCGAGGCGCCGGTTGCCATGTTGCGGGTGTATTGTTCATGGCCGGGGGTGTCGGCGACGATGAAGGAGCGCTTGTCGGTGGCGAAATAGCGATAGGCGACATCGATGGTGATGCCCTGTTCGCGCTCTGCCTGCAGACCGTCGAGCAGCAGCGCGAAATCGGGCAGGCCGAGATCGTTCTGCTTGCCTGAATCACGGCGCAGGGTTGCCGCCTGGTCTTCCTTGACGGCCTTGGTATCCCAGAGCAGGCGGCCGATCAGGGTGGACTTGCCGTCATCGACAGAGCCGCAGGTGATAAGGCGCAACGGTCGCGTGTCGCGCGGCAGGCGAGGGGTCTCGGCGGCCGGGAAGGCGGTCACGGTGCCAGTGGTCGCCTCGACGGCTTGAGCGATTGCGGAAACGGTCATCAGAAATATCCTTCACGCTTCTTCTTTTCCATCGAGCCGGACTGGTCGCGGTCGATGGCGCGGCCCTGCCGTTCGGAAACCGTGGCGATTTCCAGTTCGGCAATGACCTCTTCGAGGTTTGTGGCTTGGGAGGGAATGGCGCCCGTTAGCGGAAAGTCGCCAAGGGTGCGGAAACGGATCGAGCCGTGCTGGACGGTTTCGCCCGGCAGCAGTTCCAGCCGTGGGTCTTCGGCCAGGATCATCATCCCGTCCCGCTCGACGTACGGGCGCTCCTTGGCGTAGTAGAGCGGCACCAGCGGAATGTCCTCCACCTGGATGTAGCGCCAGATATCGACCTCGGTCCAGTTCGACAGCGGGAAGGCGCGCACGCTTTCGCCCTTGCGGATCATGCCGTTATAGATGTTCCAGAGTTCAGGCCTCTGGGCACGCGGATCCCAGCGATGCTCGGGCGTGCGGAACGAATAGATGCGCTCCTTGGCACGGCTGGCTTCCTCATCGCGGCGTGCGCCGCCGAATGCGGCATCAAAACCGCCGGCATCCAGCGCCTGACGCAGGCCTTCGGTCTTCATGATGTCGGTAAACAGCGCCGACCCGTGGGTAAACGGCGTAACGTTCTCGGCCTTGCCGCGCGGATTGATGTGCTCGATGAAGTCGAGATCGTATTTCTTGACGATGTCGTTGCGGAACGCGATCATCTCGGCAAATTTCCAGCCGGTATTGACGTGCAGCAGCGGGAACGGAACGCGGCCGGGATAGAACGCTTTTCGCGCCAGATGCAGCAGGACGGACGAATCCTTGCCGACGGAATAGAGCATCACCGGCTTTTCGAACTCGGCGGCCACTTCGCGAAAGATGTGGATCGCTTCGTTCTCAAGCGCTTTGAGATGCGGATCGAGCGGTGTCTTTGCAGTCTGCGGATTATGCAGTTCCGTTTCCGGAAGAGTACTGGGCATTTCAAGTCTCCGGGAGTGTCTGTGGTGCGAGCCTGCGCGGATTATCGCGCAATGCTGCTGGCAATGGGGCTGCTAGAGAGAGGGCTGCTGGAAAGCGGACTGCTTGAGATCGATGAGGTTTGCGGGATCGTCGAGGCTGCGGTTTCTGCGACATGGAGGCCGCATTCGCGCTTCTCGTCGTTTTCCCACCACCAGCGGCCGGCGCGCTCTGGCTCGCCCGGCTTGATGGCGCGGGTACAGGGCTCGCAGCCGATCGACGGGTAACCACGGGCGTGAAGCGGATTGACCGGTATCGCTTCATCAGCGACATGGGCACGGATCGTCTCGATGTCCCAGTCGGCAAGCACATTGATCTTGATCAGGCCACGGTCGAGATCGGCCTCGGCAAACGGCGTTTCGGCACGGTTGCCCGACTGGCCGCGGCGCAGGCCGGTGATCCAGAAGGATGCGCCCTCGAGTGCACGCGCAAGAGGCTTCACCTTGCGCGCGCCACAACAGGCGTGCCTGGCTTCGACGCTGTCGTAAAAGCCGTTCAAACCGTATTTGGCAACGTAGGCGTCGATATCGTCCTGCTCGGGATAAAACCGCTTGATCAGGATGCCATAGGTTTCTTCTGTTCTGTCGATCAGCGCCACGGTCTCGTTGAACAGGCGGCCGGTTTCAAGCGTCGAGACTTCGATGCTGTGCCTGCCGGTGCCGATAGCAGCGGTAATGACCTGATCTTCGATGCCAAGGCTGGTGGTGAAGACCGACTTGCCATCCAGCGAAGCGATCAACGCCAGCCGTCCGGAAAGATCGAGGCTTGCCAGCTGGCTGTTGAGCGCTGTGGCGCGGTTTTCAAGCGATGCGGATGTCATGGGAGGATATCCTGTTCTGTTGTCAGGGAATATCGCAGCCATGTGTGACAAAAGACAGAAAAACGGATTTCTAATGTTGGCGGATCAGAGCAAATATCTCTCTGATCGGCAAAAAACGCAGAATAGCGCCGGAATGAGCGGTTTTAAGCATAAAATCTATGATTTTTATAGTTTATTGCGGTGGTTTTGTCCGTCCCGCTGTTGGTATTCGCGCGCGGCATCCGTGGTTTCGATGTTGCCAGGACAGAATGTTGAAGAGCCGCGCAAAGGCCCGGCTCTTCAACAGGCTCGTGATGTAACGACAGGTTCAGGCCTTAAAACTCCACCCAATCCGCGCCTTCAGCTCGCCCCACCAACGGCGTAGACCTTCGCCAGCTGGGGGACGTGCATTGGCGCCGGGCGGCTTGAGCTGCGTGCGGCGACGGCCGGCCTGCTATCGCGATCGCCGCCGGTCTTGAAACGGGTCAGGAGTTGCGTCAATGCGCCGGCCTCGTTGGCAAGGCTGTGGCTCGCTGCGGTGGATTCCTCGACCATGGCGGCATTCTGCTGGGTGCCCTGATCGATGGTGTTGACGGCGGTGTTGATCTGCTTGATGCCGGAGGATTGTTCGCGGGCACTTTCGACGATCGCGGTCACGTGGGTGCTGATTTCCTGGACCTCGGCGATGATCCCTTCGAGCGCCGTGCCGCTTTCGCGCACCAGCGAAACCCCGGAGCGGACCTGTCCGCTGGAGGCTGCAATCAGCGTCTTGATCTCCCTTGCTGCCTGGGCCGAGCGCTGGGCAAGTTCGCGCACCTCCTGGGCAACGACGGCAAAACCCTTTCCCGCTTCACCGGCCCGTGCCGCCTCGACACCGGCATTCAAGGCGAGAAGGTTGGTCTGGAAGGCGATATCGTTGATGACGCCGATAATGTTGGAGATTTCGCGCGAGGAGGCTTCGATGCCGCTCATCGCGTCGATGGCATTGGCGACGATATGGCCGGAGCGTTCTGCAGCGCTGCGGGTGCGCACCACCAGTGAACCGGCTTCCTCCGCCCGCTTGCTGGCATCCGAGACAGTAACCGAGATCTGGTCAAGCGCGGCGGCGGTCTCCTCGACGGAGGCGGCCTGCTGTTCGGTCCGCCGGGAAAGATCGGCGGCGGCCGAGCGAATTTCGGATGCACCGGCGCTGATGCCGCGCGCCGTTTCGCCGACCGAGCGCAGCGCATCCTCAAGATTGCCGACCGAGCTGTTGAAATTGCTGCGCAGCGCATCGAGATGGGCGGCAAGGGCCGTATCGATCCGGTAGGTCAGGTCGCCTTCCGCCAGCTTGTCGAGACCGAAGGCAAGTGCGGAGACTGCTGACTGTACTTCTGCCGCCTCGGCAGCCTTCTGGGCTTCGCGCTCTTGCCGGTCGCGTTCGGAGAGCGAACGATTGCTCTCCGCTTCCTCTTCAAGACGCAGGCGATCATGGGCATTGTCGCGGAAAACCGCGATGGCGCCGGCCATCTGGCCGATCTCGTCGCGGCGGCCCTCGCCGAAGATCGCGACATCGAGATTGCCGCCCGCCAGCTGCCGCATGGCTTCGCGCAGCCGTGTCAACGGCCGGAACAGACCGGCGATGACGAACCAGACTGTGGCCGCAAGCGCTGCCATTGCAAACGCTGCGATGACTGCCTTCGACAGGATGAGGCTGTCTTTTTCCGCCTTGGCAGCCACCAGCTCGCGGTTCGCCTCTGTCAGCTGCAACTCGATCAGTTCGCCGATCCGCAGGCTGAGAGGATCGATGACGGTATAGAGTTCCTTGTCGATGAACTGTTCGAAGGCGGGGCGATCGCGCCGCTGCATGATGTCCAGCAGGTTCTGGATTGCCGCAGCACTTGCCGTCCTTGCCGCGTCAAACGCATCGGCCAGCATCTTTTCAGCTTCGGTCAGCTTGGTTGCCTCATAGGCAAACCATTTCGCCTCGATGGTCATAAGGGCATCCGCGACGGCCTTGGCGCCGGCATTCCAGTCGAGCGCGCCGCTGCGCACCTTGTGGGCGGTATCGACGATATTGACCGCATACATGTCGGAAACGGTCTTCAGCTGCGCGACGGGCACCAGCCGGTCGGCAACGATGGATTCGGTGCGCTTGGAAATGGAGTTCATTGCGTTGAAGGCCGTGACGATCATCACGACCATCGAAAGGGCGATCAGAAACAGGCAGGTGAGCAAGCGTGATTTGATTGTCATGGTCTACTTCTCGGTTGCCGGCAAGGCACGCGTCCGCATGCGATGGCAGCGCGAACGAACGCGCCGGCACGCGACAACGATTGGCCTTGGCAAGGTGGTTGTGACGATCGGGCGGGACACCGGAAACAGAGGGCGATGTCCCGTCATGGGCCGCCGCCAAGTGTCCGCTCTGCCACCGAGATTAACAATTGAAGATTAAAAATGATTAAATTATAAGTTGTATTTGGGGTTTGCTGCATGTTTTCTAGGCAGGAAGCTAAAAATTCGTGCAAATCCGGTCGCTGCGCAGGAAAATTGCGCAGGTCAAAGAACGCCTTGCGCCTGCGCATCGGTCGGTTGGAAGTCACCGCCTTCGGGCAACGGCCTTCCGGTGAAGGTTCAACGGTCGCTGGTTTCCCAACGCGGGTTGATCCACGGCTCCTGATTGGAGCGGGGCAGGGGCTGCTTGCCGAGGATATGGTCGGCGGCCTTTTCGCCGGTCATGATCGAGGGGCCGTTCAGATTGCCGTAGGTGACATGCGGGAAGATCGAGCTATCGGCAACGCGAAGGCCGTCGACGCCGATGACGCGGGTTTCCGGGTCGACCACCGCCATCGGATCGTTCCTGTCGCCCATCCGGCAGGTGCCACAGGGATGATAGGCGCTTTCCAGATGCTCGCGCAGGAAGGCGTCGATCTGTTCGTCGGTCGTCACGCCTTCGCCCGGCTGGATTTCCGGGCCGCGATACTGGTCGAACGCCTGCTGGCCGAAGATCTCGCGGGTGAGACGGACGCAGTGGCGGAATTTCTCCCAGTCTTCCGGATGGCTCATATAGTTGAACTGGATGACCGGGTCGGCCTTAACGTCCGGCGAGCGCAGCGTCACGCTCCCACGCGATTTCGAGTGATTGTAACCGACATGCACCTGGAAGCCGTGGCTCTTGGCCGCCGCCTTGCCATCATAGGAAATCGCCACCGGCAGGAAGTGATACTGGATATCCGGCTGCTTGATGCCGGGCGCGGAGCGCAGGAAGGCACAGGCCTCGAACTGGTTGGAGATACCGAGCCCCGATTTGGTGAACATCCACTGGGCACCTGCAACCCCCTGCCAGAACCAGGGCAGCCACGAATAAAGCGACACGGGTTTGGTCGAAACCTGCTGGAAATAGAACTCCATATGGTCTTGAAGGTTGGCGCCGACGCCTGGCCGGTCGGCCTTCACCTCGATGCCCGTCTCCTTCAAATGCGCGCCTGGGCCGATGCCCGACAACATCAGCAGTTTCGGCGAGTTGAACGAGGAGGCAGAGACGATCACCTCGCGATTGGCCTTCACTACCTCGATCTTGCCGCCACGTTCGATCTCGACGCCGGTAGCCCGGCCATTCTCGATGACAATTTTGCGGGCATAGCAGCGGATGATTTCAACATTCGGCCGCTTCAGGGCAGGCTTGAGATAAGCGGCTGCCGCTGACCAGCGCCTGCCATTGTGGACCGTCTGCTCCATCAGGCCGAAACCTTCCTGCTTGGAGCCGTTATAATCGTCGGTGAGCTCGAAACCGGCCTGCTGTCCGGCATCGACGAAGGCCTTGAACAGCGGGTTTTTGTAGGAGCCGCGCTTGACGTGCAGCGGCCCGTCGGTGCCACGCCAGCCCTCTTCGCCGCCATGCGAATTTTCCATCCGCTTGAAATAGGGCAGCACGTCGGCATAGCCCCAGCCGCGGGCACCAAGCTCTTCCCACTCGTTATAGTCTTCCATCGAACCGCGCACATAGACCATGCCGTTGATCGACGACGACCCGCCGATCACCTTGCCGCGCGGCGCGGTGATGCGCCGGTTGTTGAGGTTCGGCTCCGGCTCGGACAGGTAGCCCCAGTTGTAGCGGCTCATGCTCATCGGCCAGGCAAGCGCTGCCGGCATCTGGATGAACGGCCCGAAATCGCTGCCGCCGAATTCCAGCACCAGCACCGTATTCTTGCCGTCCTCGGACAGGCGGTATGCGAGTGCGGAACCTGCGGAGCCCGAACCGATGATGACGAAATCTGCAATGTGCATGGTGGTCGTTCTTTCCTGCTCTCGCATCCGCTGCCGGTTTTGGTGTCTGCTCATTTTCCTCCCGTCATCCTCGCCCTTGTGGCGGGGATCCAGCAGCGGCGCGTCTGCGCCGCTAAAGGACTCCTTTCACGCGACAGACGTCGCGTGGCTGGATTCCTGTGACAAGCACAGGAATGACGGAGGTATTTTCATGCCCCTGCCACAGGGCAGTTTATCAATACGGCGACTGAACCGGGCTCATCGCCACATAGACGCTCTTCAGCTCCGTGTAGTGATTGAGCGCCGCCAGCGAATTCTCCCGCCCGAAACCGGACTGCTTCGACCCGCCGAACGGCACTTCGACGGGGGCGAGGTTATAGGTGTTGATCCATAGCGTGCCCGCTTCCAGCCGGTCGACGATGCGGTGCGCACGGGTGAGATCGCTGGTGAACACACCGGCCGAAAGCCCGAACTCGGTGCCGTTGGCGCGTTCGATCACCTCGTCCTCATTGTCGAAATCGAGCACGCACATGACAGGCCCGAAAATCTCCTCGCGGGCGATGGTCATGGTGTCGGTGACATCGGCAAACACGGTGGGCTGGATATAGGTGCCTTCCGCCGAGACATCGTTCGGGATACCGCCGCCGGTCAGAAGCTTAGCGCCCTCGGCCTTGCCCTTTGCGATATAGGCAAACACCTTGTCGAGCTGGGCGCGCGAGACCATCGGCCCGAGCTGGGTTTCCTCGGCCATCGGATCGCCGATGATGATCTTTTCGGTGCGCTCCTTGAGGCGGGCAAGGAACTTCTGCTTGATGCCCTTCTGCACGAAGACGCGGGTGCCGTTCGAGCAGACTTGGCCGGTCGAGTAGAAATTGCCGAGCATGGCGCCGCCGATGGCGCTTTCGAGATCGGCGTCGTCAAAGACGATCAGCGGCGACTTGCCGCCCAGTTCCATCGTCACATGCTTCAGCTGGGAGGCGGCAGCGCCCGCCACCTTGCGGCCGGTCTCGACCGAACCAGTGAGCGATACCTTGGCGACATCCTTGTGGTTGACCAGCAGCGGTCCGGTCGAGCGGTCACCCTGGATGACATTGTAGAGGCCTTTCGGCAGGCCGGCCTCAACTAAGATTTCGGCGATCTTCAAGGCGCCGAGCGGGGTGTTTTCCGATGGTTTGAACACCATGGCATTGCCGGCGATCAGCGCCGGCGCGCCCTTCCAGCAGGCGATCTGCTGGGGATAGTTCCAGGCGCCGATGCCGACGCAGACGCCAAGCGGCACGCGTTTGGTGAAGGCAAAATCGCCGCCAAGCGGGATGTAGTCACCGTTCAGCGCCGCCGCCGCGACCCCGCCGAAGAATTCGAACGCGTCCGCCCCGGAGGTCGGATCGGCGACGATGGTTTCCTGGATCGGCTTGCCGGTATCGAGCGTTTCAAGCTCGGACAGTTCGCGGTTGCGCGCACGCATGATGTCGGCGGCGCGCTTGAGGATACGGCCGCGCGCCGTCGGGCTGATCGCGGCCCATTCGCCCTGCGCCCGCTTGGCGGCCGCGATCGCCCTGTCGACGATGGCGGGGGTGGCGGCATGTAGCCGGGCGATCACTTCGCCGGTCGCCGGATAGATGCTTTCAAAGGCGGCGCCGTCGATATCCTCGACATATTCGCCGTCGATGAAGTGGGAGGCTGGTGGCTGGGCTTTCATGTCATTCCCCTCGCGGAAAGCGTTTGGATTCTTCGAGATTGTCGAGATTCATGTGGTTGCGCATGTAGCGCTCGGATGCCTTTTGCAGTGGCTGGTGATCCCATGGATAATAGGCGCCGTTCCTCAGCGCCTCGTAGACCACCCAGCGCCGCGCCTGGCTTTCGCGCACGGCGGAATCGAAGGCTTCCATGTCCCAACGGCTGTCGCGCATCGCCTGGAAGGCGCGCAACGTCGGCGCATGGGTGGGCACGGTGGCAAGGTTACGCAGTTCCAGCGGGTCGGCCTCGAGATCGTACAGCTGGTCCGGATCGAGCACGCAATGGACATATTTCCACTTGCCCTCGCGGATGCCGACCAGCGGCGCGTAGGAGCCTTCGGCGGCATATTCCATCAGCACCGGCGCGATACGCTCCGCGCCATTGATCACCGGCACAAGGCTTTCGCCGTCGGTCCAGGGCATGATCTCGTCCATGGAAATCCCGGCGAGATCGCAGAGCGTCGGGGTGAGATCGAGGTTGGATGTCGGCGCCAGATGCAGGCCGGGCGTAATGCCGGGACCGGCGACCATCAGCGGTACACGGGCCGAACCCTCGAAGAAGTTCATCTTGAACCACAATCCGCGCTCGCCGAGCATGTCGCCATGATCCGAGCAGAACAGGATCAGCGTGTCGTCCAACATGCGGGTGCGGGTCAGCGTATCGACGAGTTCGCCAACTTTTTCGTCGAGATAGGAAATGTTGGCGAAATAGGCCTGTCGCGAACGCTTGACGTTCTCTTCGGTCACCGAAAAGTTCTGATAGTCGCAGGCATGGATCAGCCGCTGCGAATGTGGGTCCTGCTCAGCCAACGGGATGTCGCCGACTTTAGGAAGCAGCTGGTCGCAGTCGTTATAGAGATCCCAGAATTTGCGGCGTGCCACATAGGGGTCGTGCGGATGGGTAAACGAGACAGTGACGGCCCATGGGCGGCGGGCTTCATCGCCGTGTTCGCGGCTGAGATGATAGAGCTTCTGGTTGGCCAGAAACGCCACCTCATCGTCATATTCCATCTGGTTGGTGATCTCGGCAACGCCGGCACCGGTGACGGAGCCGAGATTGTGATACCACCAGTCGATCCGCTCGCCCGGCTTGCGGTAATCCGGTGTCCAGCCGAAATCGGCGGGATAAATATCCGTCGTCAGCCGTTCCTCAAAGCCGTGCAGCTGATCCGGGCCGACGAAGTGCATCTTTCCCGATAGCGCCGTGTAGTAGCCGGCGCGGCGCAGATGGTGCGCATAGGTCGGGATCGACGAGACATATTCGGCTGCATTGTCGTAGACTTGCGTGCGGCTCGGCAATTGCCCGGCCATCAGCGAGGCACGGGCAGGGGCGCAGAGCGGCGAGGACGTGTAGTTGTTGCGGAAGCGCGCCGAGCGCTTGGCCAGCGCCTTCATATGCGGTGCATGCAGGAAGTCCGCCGGACCATCGGGAAAGAACTTTCCGTTCAGCTGGTCGACCATGATGATGAGAATGTTCGGCCGGGTCATGCGGCATGTTCCTGTGTCTGGCAGGCATTGAGATTAAGCGTGATGTAATCGTCGGTGAGCGCGATCGAAGCCTCCGCCGTCACCGGCGAGGAGCCCAGCGCCCGGCGAATATAAAGCCCGTCGATCATCGCCGCCGTGCCCTCTGCGATGCGCTGCGCATCATCTGCGACACAGAGTTGCTTGAGGTTGGCGACGAGGTTGGAATGCAGCCTCCGCGCGTAGATCACCAGGAACCGCCGGGTCTCTTCCGAACGCTGCGCCTCGGAGTAGAAAGCCAGCCACGCGGCAATGGTTTCGGGGGCAAACTGGTCGGCCTGGAAACTGACGCGCACGATCGCCGACAGCCGGTCGCGGGGCGTCGCAGCAGCCCTGAGTTCCGTCACCGTATCGTCACGCAACTGCTTCAGAAGGGAGCGCACGGTCTCGACCAGCAATTGCTCCTTGCTGCCGAAATAGTGATGCGCCAATGCCGCCGAAACGCCGGCCTGCCGGGCGATGTCGGACATGGTCACCGACAGCGTGCCCTGATCGCCGATCACATGCAGCGCTGCATCGACAAGCGCCTTGCGGCGCACCGGTTCCATTCCCACTTTCGGCATCACTGTTCCCTTTGTTGATGTCAGTGTATTTTTGATTGATCCATCAATCAATAAAAAAACAGACGCCGCGACCAAGGATTTTCTTGCCATTGTGAGGGCCTCGGCTTCAACTGGCAATGGCCGCGCCGAGCGGCAGAGCAGGAGGATGCCACCCATGAAAATACTGTTTTCGTCCTGGCAGGCATGGGCGCTGCTATCGGCTGCCTTTGCTGCTCTCACCGCCATCTTCGCCAAGATCGGCATCGAGAATGTCAATTCCGATTTCGCCACCTTCATTCGCACGATCGTCATTCTCCTTGCCATCGGCCTGATGCTGTTGCTGACCGGAAACTGGCAGGCACCGGCGAGTGTGTCCGGCAAAAGCTGGTTGTTTCTGGTCTTGTCGGGGCTTGCGACAGGAGCGTCCTGGCTCTGCTATTTCCGGGCGCTGAAAATAGGCAATGCCGCGCAGGTCGCGCCGGTCGATAAGCTGAGCGTCGTGCTCGTCGCCATGTTCGCCGTGCTGTTCCTCGGCGAGCGGCTCTCTCCAACCCATTGGCTCGGCGTCGGCATGGTCGGCTGCGGCGCGGTGCTCCTGGCGCTAAAGATTTGAACGCGAAATTTCGCAGCCGGGCAGCGTATTTTAAAATGTTGTTATTCTATCCAGGATTACATGTGTTGATGATGAAATATCTGGAGGTTGCATCATGTTGAAGCTGTCAATATTGCTCTCAGGCCCTCGTTGAAGGAAAAATGGGGATGGTTTGTCGCCCTTGGCGTGGCGCTGATCATGGGCGGCGGCATTGCCTTCGGCAATGTCATGGCCGCGACGGTCGCCTCCGTCTATTATGTCGGCATGATCATGCTGATCGGCGGCGCGCTGCACCTGATGCAGGCTTTCCGCGTCAAGAAGTGGGAAAGCGTGTTCTACTGGATCCTCAGCGGTGCCTGTTACACGATCGCCGGCGTCTTTGCCTTCCTCAACCCGTTGCTCGCCTCTGCCGCTCTGACGTTGCTGATGGCCGTTGCTTTGGTCATCGCCGGAGGTTTTCGGATCTGGACGGCGTTCAAACTGCGGCCGCTCGCCGGGTGGGGATGGATCGCGCTTGGCGGCCTCGTCACGCTCATCGCAGGCCTGATCATCGCCGCCGGCTGGCCGGTCAACAGCCTGTGGATCCTTGGCCTGTTCCTGGCGATCGATCTGGTCATGCAGGGCCTTGCCCTCATCGCCTTCGGAGTGCTCGCCAAAGGGTAGCAACAGGTTGCAGAGCTGCGCCTGCGTTGTGCCGTTAACTTACGGCAGTCATTGAACTTTCATGAAAATGTCATGCTGGGGAAACGGAAAATTCAGGCATCGGGAACGATCTTGCGCGTGATCTCATTCGCCTCCGGAGCTCCCCATGTCCGCCGTCCCCGCCGAAATGCTGTCGCTTCGCCGTTTTGGTAACGACCAGATCGTTACGCTGGCAAAGCTCGCGATCGAAAACGCCTTCCAGCCGATCGCCGAGATCGCTACGGGTGCGGTGTTCGGCTACGAAACGCTGATGCGGGGTTTTGAGCGGCTGGGTTTCAAATCGCCGATCGAACTGCTCGACAAGGCCGAGGAGGCAGGGCAGCTTTTGGCGCTGGAGCACATGATCAACACCCGCGCCTTTGCCGGTTTTGCCAGCCTGCCGGATTTTTCCGCGCGCACCCTGTTCGTCAATTTTGACAGCCGGTTGATTGGCCAGGAAGGTGATCTGGTTGAGCGGCTTGGCAAGCACCTGAAACGATCGAATATTCCGCCATCGTCGATTTGTTTCGAGCTGTCGGAGCGGTTCGACAGCGGCGCGATGCCCGACTTTTCCGGGCTGGTGAAGCGTCTGCGGCTGGCCGGGTTCAAGCTGGCGATCGATGATTTCGGCGCAGGTTTCAATGGCTTGAAACTGCTGTGCGACCAGCCGGTTGACTATGTGAAGATCGACAGGCATTTCATCTCCGGCATCGAATCCAGCCCGCGCAAGCGTCATATGGTGCGCCACACGGTCAATACCGCTCATGTTCTCGGCACAAGGGTGATCGCCGAAGGGGTCGAGACCGAAGCCGAATTCGCCATCTGCCGCGATCTCGGCTGCGATCTCGTCCAGGGCTATTTCGTCGCCCGTCCGACCGTGCATCTCGCCGATCTGCAGCCTGCCTATCCGCATCTGGAACAGACCGCCGGCGCGCGGCGCCAGTCGACCTCGCTCGACAGTATCCTCATCCGCAAGCAGATCGAGCAGGTGCCGGCGCTGCGCGAGAATGACGATCTGGATTCGGTATTCGAACTCTTCCGCCGCTCGCCACAGCGCAGCTTCTTTCCTGTTTTGAACGCCAATGGCGAGCCGCGCGGCGTGCTGCATGAATATCACGTCAAGGAAATGATCTATCATCCCTTCGGCCGCGACCTGCTGAAGAACCGTCTCTATCAGCGTCATATCTCGCATTTCGTCAGCCCGGCGCCCATTGCCGATCTGGAAACGCCGGCCGATGAGATGCTGAAGATATTTGCCGGCATGGACGGCAGCGATTGTGTGATCCTGACGGAAAACATGCGCTATGCCGGCATCCTGTCGGCGTCGTCGCTCCTGAAGATCATCAGCGAAAAGCAGCTGAAGACGGCGCAGGAGCAGAACCCGTTGACCGGCCTGCCGGGCAACCGCGCCATCCGCGATTATGTGCAGGGTGCGGTGCTGGACGCGGATGAAGCGCGCTATTTCTGCTATTGCGATTTCGACAGCTTCAAGCCGTTCAACGATCACTACGGTTTCCAGAAGGGCGATCTGGCCATCTCGTTGTTTGCCGCCCTGATGCGCCGCCATTTCATCGGCGAGGAGAAGTTTTTGGGCCATGTCGGCGGCGACGATTTCTTCATCGGCGTCAGCGGCTGGACACGGGAGGAGGTCTCGACCGTTCTTTCCCGCGTTCTGTCGGAATTTCGCAGCGACGTGCGCCTGCTCTATTCGCCTGATCACCGCGAGGCCGGCTATATGACCGGCCATGGCCGCAGCGGCGAGACCTCCGTCTTTCCGCTGATGCGGTGCTCGATTGCCGTGCTCATCCTGCCGGAAGGCTTTGTCTTCTCCGACGCCCAAGCCGTCAGCGCCCGCATCGCCGAGATCAAGGCCCTCGCCAAGGACAGCGATGACGGCCTGGTCTTCGAAACGTTTGGTGCCGTGCAGGGCTGATGGCACATCGCGCCAATCTTCAAACGAAAACGGGCTGAAACCCATCATGGGTTCCAGCCCGCTTCTGCATGATCCCGAAGCGTCTGACCGCGATCGGGTACGCTCATGCTGACGGTATCAGTGCATAACCGGCGTCACTGCGGTTGCCTGATGCTTCTTGCCCATCGTCTCATAGGCGATCGTCACTTTTTCACCGACCTTGAGACCCGGATTCTTGAAGGACGCCGGCAGCATGTACTTGGTGCCGTTCTTCAAGGTCACGGTCATCGCCTTCATGTCATAGGCGCGGATGGTGCCGGTCGTGGTGCTGGCCGCAAAGGCAGCCGATGACAGGGAGATGGCGGAAAGGATCGTCAATGAGGTCAGAAGAGCACGCATGGTGTCGTCCTTGTTTGGTCTCGCATCGGGACCGTCTCAAAACCGTCCGAAGCCCGTCGCGTCGCGGCTGGGGAGCCGCCGGCGGCTCCCGGTTCGACTGTAACGCTAGGCCGGGTTTTTGGCGGTTTCAAATTAAAGAAACTTAATGTTTGCGCGGTTGCGGACGGCGCAATTTTGCCATTATGCAGCGCAGCGTTGGCTGCTCAAGGCCTTTCGAGTCGAAACGCTACGGCTGGCGGATGAAAAACAGCGGCTTTGTCGTTCAGACTGTAGAAAAAGTTATTTTCTCGTCATTTGGGAGGTCGATTGGGAAATTTGCGATTGTCAAACCATCCGTCATTCCTGTGCTTGTCACAGGAAGCCAGCCAGCTCAAGTCATTGAGTTGAAAGGGTCTTTTGACCCGACAGACGTCGGGTCGCTGGATCCCCGCCACGAGGGCGAGGATGACGGAGAGTGGGGTGCCGCTCTCCACAGATAATGGTTTTCAGTGTTTGTCGGCAATTTGAACCGCTTTGCCGTTTCAGCCCGGCGCGCTAGATAACCGGTCAGCACCGATCAAGGAGAACACCGTGAGCCTGCCGAGCGAAATGACCTATGTCGATCTTCCGTCCCCTGGCGGTCCGGAAAAGATGGTTTTGACACGCGGGTCGTTGCCCGAAATGAAGCCCGGCGACATCCTGATCCGTGTCGAGGCGGCGGGTGTCAACCGGCCGGATGTGCTGCAGCGGCTCGGCAACTATCCGCCGCCGCCAGGCGCAAGCCCGATCCTCGGGCTGGAGGTTGCCGGCGAAGTGGTGGCGATGGGCGAGGGCGCCGAAGGCTTCATCGTCGGCGATAAGGTCTGCGGTTTGGCCAATGGCGGCGGTTATGCCGAATTCTGCGCGCTGCCGGCAACGCAGGCGATGCCCTGGCCGAAAGGCTATGACGCGGCACGCGCTGCCGCACTTCCGGAAACCTTCTTCACCGTCTGGGCCAATGTCTTCCAGATGGCCGATCTGGTCGAAGGCGAAAAGATCCTCATCCATGGCGGCTCCAGCGGCATCGGCACCACCGCCATCCAGCTGGCCCGCGCCTTTGGCGCCGAAGTCTTCGTGACGGCCGGCAGCAAGGACAAGTGCGACGCCTGCGTCTCGCTGGGCGCCAAGCGGGCGATCAACTACCGCGAGGAGGACTTCAAGTCTGTGATCCTTGAGGAAACCGGCGGACGCGGCGTCGATGTTATCCTCGACATGGTCGGCGCTCCCTATTTTGACCGCAACATCGGCTGCCTCGCCAAGGACGGCCGCTTGTCGATCATCGCCTTCCTCGGCGGCGCCGTGGTCGAAAAGGCCAATATCGCGGCCATTCTCGGCAAGCGCCTGCACATCATGGGCTCCGCCATGCGGCCGCGCACTGCGTCCGAAAAAGAGGCGATCCGCGACGATCTGGAAGACAATGTCTGGCCGCTTCTGGAAGACGGCGACATCGCACCGGTGATGCATACGGTCGTCCCGTTTACCGAGGTGGTCGAAGCGCACCGATTGATGGAAGCCGGCGATCACATCGGCAAGATCGTCATGACGTTCTAAAGTCTAAAGCAGGGGCTCTTGCAATCGGCAAGAATCGGATTACCTTTATCTCATCATCAATTGAACGAAAGGAAGGTGATCCAGTGTCTAATGAGATTTTAAACCTCGTAACGGGCATGGGAGTTGTAGTGATCGGAACGAGGCAGCCCTCGATCTGAACCCACCTTCCTGCGGGTCGTGTCTTTGAGAAGATACGGTCCGGGCCTCTTACCTGGCCAAAACTCATGGAGGGCCGCTGTGAAGCGGCCCTTTTTGTTGTCCGCTATTCACGACAGTGAAAATCTCAGAATTCACCCGCAACGCCAAGCCGCACGCCGGGTGCGGTTCCCGCGGCCACCGAGATCGCGCCATTGACGGTGACCGGGATTGTCAGGTCCAGCGTATGCGCGAGCGAGAAGCTTCCGGCCACTTCCCCATGAAATGTTGCCATATTGGCGGCCCAGGCCGTCTTTCCGGGGCCGGACGGCGTCACCGCCGCAGCCATCGCCATGGCAGCAGCAATCCCGCGCCGGCTTTCCTTTTCAAGATTCGACGTTCTGCGCTTGAGCGATGACACATCGTCGGAAAGACCGTTGATATCGAAGTTCGACGTGGCAAGATTGCCGGATGCATCGCTGGTGACGATCCGCACCGGGCCCTGCTGCGCTGCCCGGCTGGCAGCGGAATCGATCCCCGGCATCGTGTAGGTGCTCGACGCGGTGCCGATCGCCACCTGATTGTCGCGGCTGGTGGTGGCGCCGGCGCCCACCGCCGTGGCGTTAGCATGCGTCGCCGATGCTCCACTGCCCAGCGCCGTTGCATTGCTGCCCGAGGCCGTCGATCCGAAACCGGCAGCTAGCGCGTTGTCGCCGGAGGCCTGGGCATTGGCCGCACCGGCGGCATTGTTGCCGGAGATCACCCCGGATTGGACGACTGTATTGAAGCTCTCGAGTGCCGCAAGCGCTGAGCCGACATCGGTATAGTCCGTGCCGCGCAACGTATAGCGCGGGCCTGTGAAAACCCGG
>Ga0247813_10001285_pt1 | contig 19485 bp, 38 predicted proteins | sample UWRJL169409C1_FD_180719 | JGI IMG/M metagenome (GOLD analysis project Ga0247813, IMG submission 180719) | Plant litter microbial communities from Arlington Agricultural Research Station in Wisconsin, United States - UWRJ-L169-409C-1 | ecosystem: Environmental > Terrestrial > Plant litter >... | reverse complement strand
ATTGTAGGTGTCATAGTGAAGGTGATTCTTTACTCATTGTGAGAGGCAAAAATACATGAAAACAGGCTAAAAAAGCATATTTGCAACAGTATTGCATCTAAATAGCCATTTATAGGACTGTTTTACTGGTGATAATATAGCATTTATCAACTGATAATCAGATAGATGTATTTACCTATTATAGTACGTTAAAATGCGTCTTATATGTCCAATAAACTCCTCTTGATTCATTTTATGTTTCATTAAATTGCATTGTTTACAGCATGATACACAATTACTTACATCGTAATGACCAGTGCTATCCTTTCTGTCTATTCCAGTTGATGTGCTGCCACAATACACGCAATTTGCATTAACTGTAAGCATCTCAAACTCATCTATGGTAAGAGTGTGTTGTTTTCCTCTACTTTTAGCACTTGAAATATGAGCTTTGAACTTATGTTCTATTGATAAAACCCTGTTCTTTCTGTATTCTTTAGCAATTGCAGCTCTTTCAGCATATCTATTGTCTATTGCAGCGGACAAAGCAACAGTATCTACAACGCCGTTGCTATCTATGTATTTCTTTCTTAAATGTGATGGCATATTATTATTTATTAAAAGGTTCAAAGTAGAAGTTCCCCCATTTGTTAGGCTTCTTAACGCAACGCTCTCTTACTGTCTTTGGGATCATTAGTAATACTTCTGCTGCTTTCTGCGATGATGGATATTTGACACCATCCACTACATAGAAGCCTTTAAACTTAGGATGATTAACACCCCGCTTACTTGCGCTCATTTTAGCTCTTGTTTCTTTACTTGCTTTCATGTTGCAATTATAGTACTTTTATATCATATTATAAATAGCATATCCTTAGAATATAGTTAATATTATGATAAATAGACTAATTCTATTATGGTACTTTCACTCCCTCCTACCCTACCAAGTTTGTTTAAGCCAGGTGGAGAAGGAGAGAGTTTATGCGATGTAATGTAGTGAGATGCGTGAGCTTGAAAGTAGGCTAAAGCAATGGTGGTGCTGCTATGAAGTAGGAGAAAGCAGGTTGAAGAGAAAACAAGGGGTCTGGGTGTCGAGAAAGGCCGGGGGTGGTTTGAATGAGTCCCCGCTATGCGTTTCAATACGGGGTGAGCCAACACTTATACTGTAACTGCATTTTTAGATTAATTTGGGTGACCTCTGATATAGAGAGTACCTGTTATTTCTGTAATTTACCTTGGCAGAAGTTGCGTAAGAATATTTCATCATCTATCTTTTGGAAAGCATCTTTATCTTCTTGTGAGATTGTATAGTGCCAAAACAGTTTTCCATCAACTTCTATCCAGCAGGTTTCTAGTTTTTCTCCTTCTTTAAGGATTGTTGGATTACTTGGTGTAAGTCCTGTGATGTTTTCTGGTGCTTCCATAATATATGTGTAAAGATAAGGTATTTTGGTTCTTTTCTATTGGGAGTATCTATGAGTATAGTAATTTAGGATTTGAGAGGAAGGTTGCGAGGGTAATGTATGATCCGGGGATATTTTCTGTGAACTGAGGTGGAAGGGTGTTGTTTGCCGTCTATTCCGCTTGGGATTATTAATTAATATGTATCTTTGATGTATGGTTAATATAAGTAGAAAGCTGAGGAAGTTGCGCAAGGACAATAAGTTTACGTTGCGTTATCTTTCGTTTAGGACAGGTATCTCAAATCCTGCGTTATCACAGATGGAGACGGGTAAGATTAAAAACCCTTCCGTTATTCAGATTCATAAATTGTGTAAGGTTTATGGTATTAGTATAGATTCTTTATTTGATACTTGACAAAGTATAATTTTATACTTATCATTGTACAATGAAAATAGTTAAACATACGGCAGAGACCGTTTACATCAATCATCCAGAGGCTAGTTATGGGATATTTTGCTATAACGAGGCAGGTGATCTTTTCTGTAACTCGGATTGGGGATCATTCATGTACGCATGGAGATCATACGGAAAGGATAAATCATTTAAAGAATTTCTTGCATCATGCAACGCAGACTACATTGTAGGTAAGTTCAACATCAACTATCTTGAAATGGCAAATAAACAGATGCCAAAAGTAAAGCGAGATAATCTTACAATCCTAGTTTCCGAATTCATTAAATCTATCGCTGTGCATGAAGAAAGTGCCTCTACTGATTTATGATATACATGATTCCTGATACAGTATACAGTAAAACCTTTCAGTCAATTTTCAATCAATTCTTATCCAGTAAATAAATCAAGACAGATAAATGAGAGTTTTAAAAGTATTAGTAGGATGCGAGGAAAGCCAGGAAGTAACGAAGGCATTCAGGGAATTGGGTCACGAGGCGTACAGTTGTGATATATTACCCTGTTCTGGTGGGCATCCTGAATGGCATATACAAGGTGATGTTTTGAACATCAGAAGAAATAACAATTATGGAAAAGGGTGGGATTTAATTATTTTACACCCTCCCTGCACTTGCCTGTCTGTATCTGGGAATAGGTGGTATGGCAAAACTGCTCCGCTTCACATGAGGCAGCGAAGAATTGAGGCTCAAGAGTGGACTGAGGGATTGTGGGTAGAGGCGTGTTTTGCGTGCAAATATGTCGCCCTTGAAAACCCAGTAGGAGTTTTGACTTTAAACGTAAAGCCATTTTATATTCAGCCTTGGCAGTTTGGGCACGGAGAAACAAAAAAGACAGGGTTATGGCTGCATAACTTACCGAAATTAATCCCTACCAATATAGTGGATGGGAGAGAACAAAGAATATGGAAAATGGCTCCTTCTGCTGATAGAGGAAAGGAAAGAAGTAAAACATTCCCCGGTATAGCAAAGGCAATGGCAGAACAGTGGAGTGAGTATATATTAGAAAACAATTAGCATTTATTGACTTATTAAGAAAACACTATAAAAACGTATGAAAATAGAAAACCAAGTCTGCACATTGGAGCAGGCGAGAAGATTAAAGGAACTGGGGATAGATCAAAGAAGCGAGTATGCCCATATTTTAGTTCCTGTTAAAGGCTTTGTTTTGGAACATATAGCGGAATTCAACAGGTGGGCATTTCAATACAATGAGCCTCTCTCTGTAGATAGAGAGAAGTACTCAGCCTTCACAGTAGCGGAGTTGGGGGTGATGATAGATATAAAAAACAAAAGGGATAGTGTATTCAATCCTGAGCTTTATAAAATTTATCATTTACTTGACAATTACACTGGAAAAGAAAGCGAAGCATTTGTAAGAGCTTCGCTTCTAATTTCTGCCTTACTTTCAGGAGTAATCACCCCCGAAGAGTGCAACAAAAGACTACAGGAGGCTTAATTATGCATAAGAGAATTAAGTATCAGTGGCAAGGAAAACCTGTAAGGAAAGTGTTTGGTTACTGCAAAGTTGAAGAGGAGGAGGATAAGCCATTATGGTGGTGGAATTACGAGTGCTGTTGGGACGATTACGAAGGGAAACCAAAGTATAGCGCACATAAAAAGTTTGCTATTATCCCAGCTATTAAAGTAACATACGAAGATCAGGTTTTCTGCATTGCTAATCATTTTGGAATTGGAGCAAGCAAACTTAAAAAAGGAGGCTGGCCAAATCATGCTCACTTTAGCTTACCTGTAGATGCATTCGAAGATAAATTATCCCAGTCCGAATCAATAATGTATAATATTAGGGAATTTGACGAACTAGGATATAGCAGACACGAAGCTAATAGAGACAAATGGCAGAAGAGTAATTTTCCAGAAGAGTATGAAAAAATGGAATCATTCATAAGAAAAATGGGTATTAATAAATAAGTAGAAACACAAATGACACTACAAGAAGCAAAAGACAAGGTGGCTCAGAAGCATGGATATGATAGCTGGAAGAATTTCGAGCATTACAATGTTCATTTTGGTCATTACTATGATCATAACAAATACTTAGAAGAGGCCGCCGAACTATACGCAGAGAGTTGTAAAAGGGAGGCATGGGATAAAGCCTGTGAGGCGCAGAAGAAAGTGTGTTTCTATGGGGCAGAACTTGAGGAAATATGTATTCCAGAAATTACTTACAAACTTTCCAGAATAAAATCGCTATCAATTCTAACCGCCCCTAACGCAGAATACAAAGTATGAGCAAAGTAGAATTAAAATCAGACGTTAAAGTGGAGTTTCAAATAAACTTAAAACTATCACTTGAAGAGGCTTTAGCATTAGAAACAATGACCAGATATGGGCATAAGGCTTTTTTAGAAGGGTATTACAAACATCTTGGTAAATCGTATATGCAACCACATGAGAAAGGGCTTATATCGTTATTTACTACAATAAACACGGAGCTTCCTCAACATATCAGAACCGCAAAGATAGTAATACAAGAAACTGACAAGTTAAGAAACGTATGACAGAACTACAAAAGTTAAGAGAGTCCCTTGTTCTGATGGATGACGAGCATAGGGAAAAGATAGTTATTCACTCATTTCCTCGCGAGTACGTGTCTTGTGGACATTACGCTATAGCTTACTGGACAATGGTGGGTTACGGATGGTTCCCTGCATGGATGGTTAAAAAAAACAAATTATAAATGAAATCAATCGAGTGCTTGAAGATTATAGAGGCTAACAGAAGGGCTGCGGGAATGCGTTTGAAAGAGATGTGCTTGGTAGCTGATATAAGCACTATGCACTACAGGGAGTGCTTGAGGGGAAAGAGGAGTATTGGTGCTGATAAGCTGCTGGCGTTGACTGAGGTTTTCGAGTTAGATTTTAGGGAATTAATTAAAGACAAAAAGAAATGAGACTATACTACAAAAGAGACGAGCATTCCCACATATTCTATGACTACTTAAAAAAGGGGAATGTAATGGTGTTCCCAAAGGATCAGAACACGAAAGAGGAGGCGAGATCGAAGGCGCTGATTTACATGAAGGAGTATAATGCTGCTCAGAAGATCAAACGAACGATATTAAGGGTCATGGAGGAGTACAAGGTAGAAATATCCATAGATGCTCAGGATAATTACGTGTCCGTGCAGTGCAAAAGGAAAGATGTATGAAATACTCAGAATCATTCGAGAGGGATTATAACTGGTATTTGTCGGTATCTGAATTGTTTTCTTTTGACGGAAGCAAGGATTACTATAATAAGAAGGGGAAGAGTATTATTGTTCCTGATGTTAATGGTGTTAGTGCGAAAGAAGCATTTTACCTGTGGGATTCATCTGGACAGATAGTAGGATGCCGGGAGTCGGAGCAGTTACGTTCTTTGCTAAAGACAAAGGGATCAGTAAACCTTCACATTAAAATGTATGCACAGAGCATGGCAGAGCAGACTTTGAGTCTATTGGAGTTAAGAGCCTTTTCTATTAAGATAAAGGCTCCCTCCTGGTTCCAGGAAGCAGTAGAAAAACAACGGTGGAGAATCGTAGCTGAGAACGATGAAAAGAAAGTAACAAATTTATTAATAGCGTAATACCAAAAATTAAACATGGAATTCAATAGAACAAAATTCAGCCAAGACTTAAAGGCTAAAAGAGGCGATTTAAGCCTAAGAGAAGTGGGCTTGGTAACAGGAGTGCCAATTTCTACATTAAGTCGCTTAGAAGGCAGGCATACTAACCCAGACCTCATTAATTTAATTATTCTATGCAGGTGGATGGGAAGAGCTATTACAGACTATGTTTGTGAATATGATATTGTAGAGCCGGAAGTAAAGAAAAGATACTTTATTGTTTTTTTCATAGGGAATAAGGATGGCTTAACAGATCAAGGGTCATTATATACCGTTGTTGATGACGGGTATTTAAACAACAATACGGTCTGTAATTTTTTGATGGAAACATATTCTGACGTCTCAATAACAAACTTCATAGAGTTAACAGAACAAGACTATAACGATTTTACTAAATATTAAATGATAATGAATTGGATTAAAAGAATCTTCGGAAAGAAGAAAAAGAAAGAGGTAATAAGCGGGGGTATTCCATTACCAAACGATTACATTACTTTTTCTGGGCCCAGACATGACAATCTCTATTTTATAGAGTCTGTCCGACCTATTGAAAAGGATACGATAATTAGGAGAGAATCATTTGATCCTGAAAATCCAAATGAAGGAGTTGTTCTTAAAAAAGAACACCTACCGACAAGCAATAATGCTTACCAAGATTATTTAGATGAATGTAATAGAAATAGGAGGATAGTAAATCCATTAATACTTAGTCATATCAAAAAGAAGAATAATCCCAATAAAACTAAACTCAACCGTGGTAATGCTGGTTCTTATTATTCACCAGCACACTACTTTAATTCTGATAATAACAACTATTCAGATACCAGTACAAGTGATGACAGTTCTTCAAGTCACAGCAGCAATGATTTTGGAGGAGGTCATTTTGGTGGTGGTGGTTCCAGTGGAAGCTGGGACTCAGGAAATGATAGTAGTTCTTCCGATAGTGGCGGATCATTTGGAGGGGATTAATAAAAAAGGGATACTTTATAATCGGTATCCCTTTTTTTAATAACATGATAATATTCGTTCTACTTTATAAAATCGTGATTATAGTCGTCAGCAAAAGAGAATCCTGCTTTTTCAAGAAACGATAAAAGCTCTTCCCATTCCATATCTCCTCGAAGAACTCTGGCCATGTTTTTAACTCGTGTGTTGTCTCCATTTATTTATTCTATTAATCCTAAATGATCTTTAAGTATTCTCCTTAGTTCAGATTTGTTTCTGACTTTGCCACAGAACTTAACACTATTCTTTGGGCCATCCTGAGTTAAACCCGGATCAATTGTCGTTATTTTAACAGTATAATCCTCAATATTGAAGACAATCCATCCAGCTTCTGCATCTCGCCACACATCTCCATATTCATACTCTTGAGTAGTTGGGTATTTCCCTCCATAAGTATATTTTCTATTGAATTCCACTTTGAAGGTCCACCCTAACTCTTCAATGTCAGATCTGTCAAGATATTTAATGCGCCTATTCCCAGATCCATTCCGTTCGTATATTGCCAAATCTTCTAAATCAAACAAGTTTCTGATTGTATACGTAGACCATTCACCACTTTGCTCATCTTCAAGAGATTCGTATTCTAAACCTATACGAAGGTCTTCTTCATCAAGGGTGTAGTATTTATTTTCCATTACTCGTATGTTTGTTTAATCCTGTTTTCAATGACACTGTAGTCTTCATTAACTCCCATTGTGCAATAGCACCTCTATCAAATGCTTTCTTTTCATGGTATTCTTTGTATAGCTCGGCTGCTTCGTCGCAAACTTCCTCTAGCGTTCTATAGCTAGTACACCTATCGCAAAAGTCCATAAAATCCTTGTACCCGTGCTTTAAGACTGCTTTTTCTTTTGCTTCTCGTAGTGTCATAGCTTCACAATATCATTTCCGTCTTCATCCTGAGTATAGCAATTTGGACAATACTGCTTACCGTCTATTTCTTTCCATTCTGCATCTTCCATTGCTTCTTTTGCTTCTGACTCCTCGGTGTGATGCGCTACGTAATCATCTCCATAAAGGAATAAAGGATCGCTGCATTTGTCGCAGCTAACTGCATAAACTTTTATTTGTTCTATCATAAGTATGTGTTTTCTAATGGTGGGTTTTTGTATGAGATATACCGGGCATTCATTTGGTCTATATTGAGATACCCCACTTCTTGCATAATTATTAAGAATGATGCAGCAAGTCTTGGAGACATAAAAGTTTTTGACGCCTTGATCATAGCATTCATTTCCTCAAGTGTAAAGGCACAGCATATCTCAGCTTCATCTTTATGACATTGGTAGTAATTATATACTGATGATCCTATGTATTGTATTCTCCTTCCGTCATGCAAGTAAATAAAATGACTATCATCTTGTGTTATCCCCAACGACTTTAACCTCTTAGCTTGCTCAAAGGATATTGTATCTATATCTTCTATTTCCATGACACAAATATAATATAAGTTTGTACCTTTGTTTGAATAAAACAAAATATTTTTATGAAAGAATTAAAAGGAGATTATATGTATGTAAATGAAGAGTTAAAGAGAGCTGCTGCATTCCTATTAACAGGAGATAGTAGGCATTTGCCTCATTGCTTTATTGATTTAGAGGATATAAGCTATCGTATGACGTCCGAGCAAAGACTTAATGAAGCAAAGAAGTTTATTGAGAGGCAGCTTGCTATAGAATATATACCACCTATTAAAAATGACATTTGGACATTAGAGAGAATCATGGATCATAAATGGTACAAGCAACTTCCTGATATAGTTAAAGAAGCGGTAGAATCGTACCCTCCAACCGCCACCTATTTGCTTTATGGGGAAGATCACTTTATAAGTAATTACAATTACTGGAACACAGACAATATTTTGGAAGTAAAAGTTCTTGTTAGGAAAGTATCAAATAGAAAGGACTATGCTATCATACAAATTAAAGAATTAGGCCCTCAAACTAGTGTAATAACAGGAGAGCCAGAACCTATAATGCTATTCCGAATGAATGAAGAGAAAAATTCAGATTTAAGAAACTATATATCACCTGATCCTGATGATGATGACTACGATAATAATAAAAAACCAAAGAAGGATTATAATGATAGAAACAGAAAAAAAAACGAGGATGATACTATGGATATTATGAAAACATTATATGGTATTCATTCCGCAGACTACTACTTGAATGACTAAAATCAAAAAAGCCCTGGCGATTAAATCAGGGCTTTTTCAAATGAAAGTAGAAAACAGTTAAAAATGGAATGCTATAAAAACAATTCAAATATAACTGTTTAATTTGGATATGGTAATTATAAAAGTGGTTTTGCTAAATTAATTAGGTCTTCAAATCTATTTGCATAAGTTTCGTTCTGTAAATCTTCCTCTGGGAATACTTGAATTGCTAATTCTTTAGCATATCCCCCTTGTTTGTAAAGTTTCTTTGCTATTTCTAATGTTAGTTCCATATTGTTTTTGTTTTCGTAAAAGGGTGATAAGTCCATTTATTTTCTTTCTCTTACTTGCCAGATAATAAATCGATCAGGATTTAATGGTAGGCCGTTATATAATATAAATGCAGTATATACATTTTTACCATTAGGTTTATATTCAGTTCTTGTTAGTTTCATCGCTTTGTAACTATTAACAAAAGAAACATCTTTTTTGGATACCAATACATAAACAGGAACAGAATCAATGTAACTCCATGTATCAGGAACGCCTACTATAGTATCTGCTGATGTTAGAGTCCATTGTATATCTTGACTGTATCCACTAAGGCATAGAGTCATTGCTATTGTTAGTAGTAGGGCTTTCATTACTCGTCGTCTTTATGTAAAATAGAAAAAGCTACCGACCAAAAAGAAATAAACATCCATGTCATAATAACTCCCTCTCTTGTTTCTTTTGTCATCTTTTCCAAATCGAAACTTCCTGAATGAAAAGAGGCTCCTATATAACAAAACACAAATACTAAAATTACAATTGTTGCTATTTTAATTATCTTTTTCATTCTTTATACTTTCTATACGTGATATGATCACATTTGAGCAACTGTATATTGCAGATAATATTAATAATCCAAATGTAATAGATGGATCTTTACCCATGAATAAACTTACGCTAGCGCAAATAAGAAAAATCACATTAAATATGGTAAAAGTTATCATTGTTTTCATTTCACGTGTGTTTTAAGAATGTTAAAATTGTCTTTATATTTTGGATTGTTATGGTAGTTATTCAAGATGGCACAAGAGAAAAGAGTCTCGTTAAAAGAATCGCTTTGGTAGGTAATGAAGTTTATAAACTCTTCTTGTGAAGCTCTAAGAATGAATTTAACCACCCGGATATTGAAGATAAACTCTTCATTTCTTATGATGTGATTAATGTCTATGAGATTGTTAACGTCCCTGTGGTTTAGCCTATGTTCTATAGTAGGATCATCCCCGGTGTATTCAGCGATGTAAATATATATCACATCATTTTTGATTCCTTCTCTATTTAATATTTCTTGGATTCTTTCCTCATGGCTGCCTGTGATTTTAATATCATCAATGATAACCAAAGTGTGTTTGTCAGAAAGGAATGATTTGTCTATGTACAGTTGATCTGATTTGATAGCATTTCTTCTTTCTTCCTTGCTCATTTTACCGTAATCATCATCATAGCTGTAAGCCCGAAATATCTTACCCTGTTCAATGGTAATTCCTTTCTCCATGAATTGACGGGAGCAACCAGAAAGTAAATAGTCTTTCAAAGCATTGGATGCAGTGGGAACATTGTTGTGAGGGGCAGAATAAAACATCAGATGGCTTCCTGAGTCGAAATCGCATACTTCTGCCAATTGTCTTCCAAATATGCGTGCCTGTGTTTTGCTACCATGTTTAAACCGGGAGTACCCTGAATAGAAGGCATCTGTGAAATTATATGTTTCGTATAATGAAATCGTACGCATCTTTGATTGTTAAGGGTGTGGAATTTATTATAATTGGTGTTGATCCTGCTCTTTTTGCTCCAAGACCATCAGTTACTGGATTGTCTCCAATGTGGAATTGAGAATCTGAATACATTGCAGGGTTTGGTTTTGAATATCCTTCAATATCACTAAAATTGATTACATCAAAATATTTATGCAGATGTAGCTTAGTGATTATTGCCAGCATATAACTTCCTTCTATAAGCATTGTATTGGACGATAAAATCAGATCAAATCCTTCCTCTTTCATTTTCTCCAAATACTCAATTGTTTCATCGGAGTAAATGTCAGGCGTATGCTTTAGTGCTAATCCTCTATAGTCAAAATAGAAATAAGTGTATAGATCATTAAAGGATGGATCTATGCTTTTCAATAGCACATCATAGATAAATGATTTAGACGGTTGCCATCCAGTAAGTTCTATAATAGCATTCAATTTATCCTTTGCAGAAGCAAATCCGTTTCTAATCTCTGCCTCTGTTGCTTTCGGGAAGTATCTGCTTACTAGTTCATATTTAGCAGATACAAACTGTGGGGAACTCTTTATTAATGTCCCCCACAGATCAATAGATACCTTAGTCATTATTTGTTAAGGTTTTTAAAGAATTCAATGATCCTCTTTCCCCAACCTGTGTAGTTTTCAAGCACTAACCCAATTGCTACAAAAAGTAATAATACTACAATCATTTTCTTAGTCGATTAGGTTAAGTGCCCTTGCTTGTTTAGTCCATTCCGGGAACTCTGCCATGAGAGATTTGTAAAGGTCTGCATCGGGCATATTTCTGATGTTAGATACACTAAAGAAATTAGCATTATCCAGTTTACGGGCAGACAGATTATCCAGTTTGGTAAGGAATCTAAATTGCTCATTTCCTATTCCGATAAATTGAATAAAGAACCCCTGTCTTGACATGTCCCTTATAATATCCTCAGTTGCTCCGTGATCACTGTTTTCTCCGTCAGTTATGAATATAACATACACTGGGTCTTTCATTCTTTCTTGCTTACCTAATCCTAGCATTCCCCTCTTAGGCGAGAATTCATCATAAATGGCTTGCAGTACAGGGGAGTAGTATGTGCCTCCCATAGGATACTTTCCAATAACTTTGTCTTGAATATACCCGTCAAGGTTTTTAACTGTGATGTTTTCCGGCATCTTCTTATACCTGTTTTCAAATAGGTAAAAGTCAACTTCTCCATTATCATCAAATGCTAACCCAAAAGGAAGTATCTTTTCTACAGTATCCTGAACTGTTCCGTTACGATATAGGTGATCCATTGAGCCGGAATAATCCAATGCTAAAACCACTTGTGCTTTTTGAGTTTCCAGACCAGTTTCCTTTTTCAGGTTAACTACGGATTCTTTACGTTCTCTTATCTTAACTAAATCTATTGACATACCCTGGATTATTTATATTGTGAAAATAATGCGTTCAAATCTCCTGAGAACCCTTTGCCAATAGCACGGATTTTAACCTCTTCTCCTGACCAGTAAATCTCTCCTATGATAACTCCTGATTCAATAGAGAAGTCCTCTTTAAGATCATATCTACAGAATTCAGAACCATCGACAGAAAGTATTCTTGCGTAAGAATTGTTAACAATACCAAATGCTTGTTTCCTTTTGTCAGCCTCGTAAATGTTCACTACAATAATTGCCTTTTTATCCTTTGTAAGAAGTGAAGCATTGATAAACATTGTTTCATCGTCCCCATCTCCTTCTCCGGTTAAATTGTCTTTTGTTGGAACAATAACTGATGTTTTAAGGATTTCCTTTGCTCTACCATTGATGTCGGTTACACCTGCATAAGCATCTGTTGATTTTGTTCCTTTGCCGTCCACATTGTTGTAAAAGAATAAATTCTCTTCTGTGGCTCCTTTGTCATTCTGGTCAACAATTATCCCAAATACGTCAAGATCAAATTCATCTTTTACTGTAGAATCTGCTTTGATGTCCCAACCTAATCCTACTTGGATCTGGTTAACATTTACTTCTGTTTTGTCAAGACAAATGTTTTGTCCTTTGCTTAAATTGATACTCATTTTGTTTGTTTTCTATTTGTTTGATGTGAATTGCTTAACATTAAAAAGGAAGCGGGTCTTCTGAATCATTCGAATTAAAACTTTGAGGAGCATCACTTCTTAGTCTTGGTGTTCCTTCCAGTTTCCATATTTTCAAAGTCGTGTACCAATTATCATTGTATTCACGAGATTCTATATTTATAGAGCATTTAACGGCATCTCCTTCTGAGAAGGAATTAATAGCATCTACTTTCTCTCCCCATGCAGTAAGACATATCTTTTTTGGATACTGTTCTTCTGTTTCAATTACAAAGTCCTTTGACTTCCACGGGCCGTTTTTACCTTGACCACCTTTCTCTTCCAAGAACATGATGATTTTTCCTGATACTTCTATTGGATTTGCCATGTTTTATTTATTTTTAGATTCGTTGTTTCTTGCCCATATAGCATTCCTTCTTGTCTTTCTGGAACCTATGCTTTTTACTTTCGGTTTGTCCGGTTCAATGTTTGGAAACGTTCTTGACTTTGCTCTTGTGTAAAGCCTGCGAATCTTCCTCATGTCTGCCACAAACTGTTCTCCCGGTGGAAATGTCTTTTTTCCTTCCCTTCTTAACTCTTTTGCTTTCTTTTGTCTCATATAATTATCTTATAACTGGTACAAACATATACCTTATTAATTAGAGAAACAAATATATTTTCAATATTACAAAATGACATATATTTGTACCTGTTGAATAATAAGAGATGGCGAGGAAAATATTAAAAAGCACTCATAACTTGGGAAGAAGTATAGAAAAGAAAAGGACTGATTCACTCATATCCAAAAAAGAACTATGCGCTTATTGTGGCATGGGAATCAAAAAGTATAACTCTTTTCTTACTAACACATCATCAATAACTACTAATTCTGTCTTTAAGATATGTGAATACCTTAAATTAGAAATGGCAGCGTTGGATAAAGAATAAATGGTATATATTGGTATTGATCCTGACTGTACAGCCAGTGGTTTTTCTGTTTGGGATAAGTCTGAAAAGAAGTTTATACTTCTCAAAACACTTGACCTAACAGATTTGTTTTTTGAGATAACAATACGGTCGCACATTATCAAAGAAGTAAGACTGGAAGCCGGACACCTTAAAAAAGGAACTTGGCATAAAGGTGGCGTTGGTATGGCTAAGAAGGTAGGGGCCAACCATGAGATAGGAAGACAGATAGAGAAGTTCCTTATTAAAACAAAAATACCCTATCAGCTAATATTGCCTCAAGGGTATTCTGGATGGTCACATGAAAGATTTGTTGCAATGACCGGGTATGTAGGAAGAACAAATCCTGAAACACGAGTTGCAGGAATGTTAGTCTACGGATTGTAATTACGGTTTCTTTGGCTTGCCATTTTTCTTATAAAGAAATTCGTGACATTTATCTACCACATATCCTAACAAGTAAGCTGCATGTTCATCATTTTCTAATGAATAGGATATACCCCTTTCTTCAAAAAGCATATTAACAAAGTGAAGGCATTCATGGGCAATGTTCGAAGGACTTATTATTTTAAAAGCTATCAGATAGCCCTTCTTGCCATCATCAAATGTTTTGACCATTGTTTTGGCATTGCTTTCAGATAAATCTTCTATTCCATATTCCTCCCCAACGGACTGCATAGTATCACAAATACAAATAGTAAGGCAAGCATTATAAATTGGGATATGTAGTTTACGATCTTTCATTACACGTTGCTTTCTGTTCTTTTAGAAGCTCTTATCTTGTTTCTCTTCTCCTGGATTTCATCTGCATACTTAGAATACCATTCGTCAAAGTGTTCTGATACATTTAGATCAACAGCTTCTTGTCTGGCTTGTTCAAGCCTCATATCCATCTCCTCTTCTGTTTTAATGATAGGACTTTTGGAAAGAGCAATTTTAGTATTAACGGCTCTTTTTGCATTGGCTAACTCCTTAACCTTTTTTGCAAACTCTTCATCCGGCATCAATACCTTTTCTTCTTTTGTCAATTCCTTAATCTCCTTTTTTACTTCTTCCTGTGTAGCCTCTGTCTTTGGAGCAACCTGCGCTTCAATAAACTCATAGGATTTAGGATTGTTTTTAGACCATACAAGCAACTCATTCTCATTAGTCGCTACTGGCTGTCCTCCAAACCAATAAGTCCCGGCAGAATCAATATTAACTACTGCTACATCTTTTCCTTCTGGAACAAACTCAGTAGCCCTACGAAGGATAACGCGCATGATCCGGTCGGGAGATACTGCCGCATGTAAGAATGCATTCAAATCAGATTTAATGTTATCAAAGATAAGTTTGAACACTGATTTGCTGTCCTTCTCTGTTGGCATAACGATTCCCGCAGCATACGCCAGATCATAAATTTCATTTTCATCATTAGCATCCAGTGCTTTTAACAACGTGTCATAAGCAATGAATTCTTTTCTCACAAGGGCTACAGTATTGTCAGCAACTTTGGAGAAGTCAACAAGAAGGAAAAGAGGTTCCCTTGCTACGTTTACATTTGTTTCTTTACCATTACCATCAACACAGGATACCAAAGGATGGTTTGTTAAAAACTCTTTGGTTCTGTTATACCTCTCTGTGCCGAGGATTGATTCTTTAAAGGTCTGGGACCGATAAGGGATTTGTGGCGAACCCTCTTTTACCTTCAAAGACTTAATTTCTGAAAGGTAAACTTTCTGGCACATTCTTAACCTGGCTTTCGCTGCTTCTGTTGAAGTATCTGTAATCTTATCCAGTTCTCCATTAGAAAGAATTGCCCAAGTCATTCCTGTAGGTTTAAATGTGTAGCTGCCAGACAAATCTTCCAGATTGTAAGTCTTCTTAGCAGGCTCTATTGTAAATTCTCTGTTACTCATATATTGTTGTGGGTTGCAAATTTTCATTATAAAGAAGGAAAGATCTTCCACTTCTTCTACAGTTGCCTCATTATTTACGACTCTGAATACCTGTCTCTCCGTCCATTCTCTGTGGGACTGACAAAACTTTCTGACCGATCCAAAGTCATTGTTGATTCTTATCTTTACTCCGAGGGCTTTCGACATGTAATGATGCAAAGGTATTTCTTTACACTCATTTTACAAATGTAAAATTATACTACCCTTTTAACTCTTTACTTTTCCCAATTACGAATTGTTTAACCTCTTCCAGATCGAATCTCTTTTCATTGAGCATTTTGTTAATGTTAATCATAGATTGTATCAAGCAAGATGCTGATAGCGCCAATCTAAAATTGTCCTTTGCTTCTTCTTTTGTTTCTCCGAATGTAACAGGCCCCCATTTTTCTTCTAAGAACATAACAGTATTACCTGATTCGGTATTAAGATTACAAACCCGTTTCAAGCTCACTAACTTACTAATCATAGTTACCATACTATCTAGTTTTTGGACTAGATAATCCAATTTCTGAATAATAGAATCCAAACGAAATAAAATATCGTCTAATCTCTCATTTATATTCTGCAATTTGAGATTTATCTCGTCAACTCTTTTTTCTAACCCGTCTAATTTTGTTAGGATTAAATCAAGCATTTCTGAATCTGTCATGTTGGATACGAATATATACCTTAAACAACCAATAAAAAAATCTTACATAACTATTGCATTTATAATTTAGGATGGTATCTTTGTTGTGTTATTCAGGAGATAACACAAAGACTTTTTGACTAAAAACATACGGATGAATTTTCATCCCTATACTAAATTAGCTCGGTTTCTCCTGAAAGCCGGGCTTTTTTTATGCCCGTACATATATGGATGTATGCGGTTGATCCTTAAAAACAATCAGTAGATACAACGCTTTAACGAAAAAATGTCCTGCAATGTTTGGTTATTAACAACAGGCACTCCAATCCGAAAGGTTCGACAGTTAAAGTTGCCACAAAACGCCCAAACTGACTTTTATAGGTTAGTTGAAGTAGATAAGAAGGGGTAGGAGAGTGAAATGTGTATGCCTGCTAAGGTTCCTATAATGGAATCAGATACTTTCAATATCAAAAACAGGTATTGGAGTATAAAAGACTTGGTTTGTTTAATATTTAAAATTATGAGTATAGAATTATTAGAAGAAGAGGAGTTCAGAGTAATATTAGGATATGAAGGTTATTCCGTTTCTAATTACGGTAGGGTAATTTCCTTGAAAAGGACAAAAGTTAGGAAGGATAGGCTATTAAATCCTTTTAATCATCAAGCTGGATACAAGATTGTGGCATTAAGAAAAGATAATATTACAACTAAGTTTTCAGTACATAGATTGGTAGCAAAAACATTTATTCCTAATACCGAAAATAAACCACAGGTTAATCACTTGAATGGGATAAGACATGACAACAGGGTTGAAAATCTTGAATGGTGTACAAATCAAGAGAATGCTATACATGCTTTTTCCATATTACCACGTAATAAGGCATTTGGAGAAAGAATGGGAAGCAATGTATTGAAGGAGCAACAAGTTCATGAAATAAGAAGCTTACTAAAAAAAGGTCATTCGCGAATGTGTTTATCCAGATTATATAAAGTTGGAGGGTCTACAATTCAGGCTATTGATATAGGTAAAAGTTGGAAATACTTACCTGAAAAATATATAGATGACAATTTGTTACCTTTGTTACCATGTCATTCAACAAAGAAGATTTAAACACATATCTTAAACACAAAGATAAGAATGTTGTAAAATTAGCAGAATTTCTGGAAGAGATACTCTCGTCACCCTATTACGAGTCATATTCAGCAATGCTTTTTAATATAAAATCATGGAATAAGCAAATAACTGAAAACGGAGGTATTGACCTGCTTTCCGATAAGGATGATAAATCATACGATAGAACCATGAAATTTTTCTTAGAAGGAAAGTATCTTCATGATCAGTTAGAATATTATAGGTCTAAGATTTTGCCTGAGGATATTAAGAAGGCAGAGAAGGAAACTACTTCAGCTATCGAAAAGCAAATATTAAGAATACAAAATGAAAGTAGGTCAGCCGATAACAATTAAGATTGACGGTTTCCACAAGCCATACATTACCCCTCCAATTCCTCCGTTAAATGAAATTGACGGATATGATCTACCAAAGAAAGATCAGAAATGGAGGCGACCTATATTACCAGATGATGATGAAATATTAGAGTATTCAGAATCAGAAAGGGATGAATTAATTTATAGAGAAACAAAGAGGCGTATATATGGTCATTGGGTTTTTATAAATGGTGAGCCAACATACCTAACAGGGGATTATTATACATATCTTACCTATTGGTTTATAGGTGCAGAAACAGAAGGAGGCTTGCCAGAATACAGGCGGGCTAATAGAATATGGGAATATGTAGCAGATATTTGTGAGAATGATCCAAATTGTTATGGTATGATAGCCCTATGCCAAAAAAGGGATGGTAAAGCCCTTTCCTTAGATACGGATATTCCTACACCTTCCGGGTGGAAAAAGATGAAGGATATACAGGAAGGGGATATTGTTTTCGGAAGCGATGGGAAGCCTACAAAAGTCACCTTTGTTAGTGATATACAATACAACAGGGATTGCTATGAAATAGTATTTAGCGATGGTTTAAAGGTAATTGCAGACGCAGAACATAGATGGGTCGCTTCCAACGCAAAAGACAGGGCTTGCATTACTTGGAAAAGAGGGTTGCATGAGGGATTAGATATACCGACACAAGAAGTTAAAACAATAGATTTTTACAATACCACAAAATCAAGAACTGGATATAACAACTGGTCAATACAAAACTGTTTACCTGTAGAATACCCAAAGAAAGAATTAAAAATACCCCCGTATATTCTAGGTATATGGCTTGGTGACGGAAGCTCATACTACTCTAAGATAACAAATGTAGATAACGAGATAATATCTGCTTGGATTGAATATGGAATTTCTATAGGTATGCAAATGACCAAAGACGAAGAAATAACATATATGCTTACAAGCGGAAAAGGCGGTAGGATTAATCCATTTATGAACCATCTAAGGAGTTATAATTTAGTAAAAAACAAACACATTCCAGAAGATTACCTTCAATCTTCCTATGAAGATAGGTTAGAGTTGTTAAAGGGTTTAATGGATACGGATGGGTGTAAAAATAAGCGTGGAAATACTTTTGAGTATTGTAGCAAACTACACGAACTCATAAATAACATTTACGAACTAGTTGTTTCTCTTGGGTTTAAAGCTACTGTAACCACCAAAACAAACAAGAGGTATAATAAACAATATTACTATATAAGATTTGGCGGGTATGACATTAATCCATTTAAGATAAGCAGAAAATATGATTCGGTTAGTAAACAAAGAGCAGGAGGGATTAGGCAAAATTTACGGTATGTAACGTCCGTTACAAAGGTTCATTCTGTGCCTGTAAAGTGTATTCAGGTAGATAATAAAACTCACACATATTTATGTACAAAATCTTTCTTGGTAACGCATAATACGGAGAGAGCTATATGTAAGATATGGAATAGAGCTACAACATTAGATTCTAATAGGCTGTTCACAATGCAGTCTCTCACTGCAACAGAAGCAAAGGACAACTTGTTTATAGAGAGGTTAATGAGGTCTCATACCATGATCCCTAACTATTTAAAGCCAGTATCCAATGAGACAAAAAGCAAAAGAGAGATTGTCGGAAAGCTAACATTTAAAGGAGAAAATGTCGGAGGAGGTAAATACAAACAGGCTAGAAACAATATAATTGACCATCTACCAACTAAAGCCAATGCCATTCAAGGTAAAAAACCAAGAATAGTTTTCTTGGATGAACCGGGATCAGTTGAGGAGATGGATTTGAAAGTTTGGTGGAGCACAACAAAGCAACAGTTAGCGCTTGGCCCAAAAATAAAAGGAAAAGCATATCTGCCAACCACATTGGAAAGTATGAGTCCCAAAGGTGCCCCTATTTATAAATCTCTATGGGATGATAGTGACCCTGATAAGATAGACGACAATGGAAGAACAGTTTCGGGATTATATAGATATTTCAAGCCATTTTA
>Ga0247813_10001284_pt1 | contig 19494 bp, 16 predicted proteins | sample UWRJL169409C1_FD_180719 | JGI IMG/M metagenome (GOLD analysis project Ga0247813, IMG submission 180719) | Plant litter microbial communities from Arlington Agricultural Research Station in Wisconsin, United States - UWRJ-L169-409C-1 | ecosystem: Environmental > Terrestrial > Plant litter >... | reverse complement strand
AGCTGGGACATGGATCGCAAGGACTCTGGGGGCCTGGGCCCATGCCGGAATGGCGTGGGGACCTGGGGCCGGAAACGGCGGCAAGTATACCGGCGTTCAGCCCGCGCCCCTGAACCGGATCGGGTTGATCCCGCCAGATCCGGCATCCCCGCTGACATCGCGCTAACCCGCGCGGGGCCGATAATGAATGCCTGAACCAAAGGGAGTCTCGCACCATGGGTGAGTGGATCACACTCGATACGCATTACGGACCGGTCCGCGCCTGGCAGGCGACGCCGGAAGGCAAGCCGCGCGGGGGTCTGGTGGTGATCCAGGAGATCTTCGGCGCCAACCCGCACATCCGCGCGGTGGCCGACGATTACGCCGCCAAGGGCTATGCGGTGCTGGCCCCGTCGTTCTTCGATCTGGCCGAATCGGCCCCGGACAGCACCGAACCGCCGGAACTGCCTTACGACAGTGATGGTGTGGCCGCCGGCCTGGCCATGGTCGACGAGCTCGGCGTGGAAAAGGCGCTGGAGATCGTCCGGGCCGCCGCCTCGCGGCTGGCCCCGGCCGGCAAGGTCGGCACCGTCGGCTATTGCTGGGGCGGCAGCATCGCCCTGCTCTCCGCCCTGCGCCTGGGCCTGCCCTCGGTGAGCTATTACGGGGCCCGCAACGTGAAGTACCTGGACGAGACGCCCAAGGCACCGGTCATGTTCCACTTCGGCGCGCAGGACAAGAGCATCCCGCCGGAGGCAATCAAGGCCCACCGCGAGAAGCTGCCGCAGATGGCCACCTTCGTCTACCCGGCCGATCACGCCTTCAACCGCAGCGTCGGACATGCGTATGATCCAGACAGCGCCCACCTGGCGCTGGAACGCACCCTGGACTTCTTTGCGGAGCATCTTGGATGAGCGAGTTCGAACTGGATTCACGCCTGGCCACCGACAGCGTACTGGTAGCAGAAGGGCCGTTATCGCAAGTGCGATTGATGAACGATGAAAGGTACCCCTGGTTGATCCTGGTCCCGCGCCTGAGTGGCGTGACCGAGTGGATCGATCTGGACGGCGAGCAGCAGGACAAGCTGCGCACCGAATTGAACCGGGCGTGCAAGGCGCTCAAAGGCACCGATGGGGTCGAGAAGATCAACATCGGCTCGCTGGGCAACATCGTGCGCCAGCTGCATTTCCATGTCATCGGGCGCCACGTCGGCGATCCCGCGTGGCCGGGCCCGGTCTGGGGCCAGGGGCAGGCACACCGTTTTGATCCACAGGTGCTGGCCGAGCGTGTCGCGCACTGGAAGGAACGGCTAGGATATTCGCCCCAGCCCTAGCGGACCCTGCCCCTGATGCGTTCCAACCTTGTCGCCGCCATCGTCCTGATCCTCGTCGGCCTGTTCCTGCTGGCCAGCAATCTGGGCTGGACCAACATGAACATGGGGAAGCTGATCCTCACCTGGTGGCCGGTCGTGCTGGTGGCCGTTGGCATCGGGTTGCTGTTCGGCCGCGGCAAATAACGCCTGCCGGGAAGACGGAAACGAAAAAAGCGCGGAGCGATCCGCGCTTTTTTCCTGTGTGCTGTCTGGTGCCGGCCAGCGGCCGGCATTCCCGGGACGTGGGCTCAGGTGCGCGGCAGGGTGACGCCGGTCTGGCCCTGGTACTTGCCACCGCGATCCTTGTACGAGGTCTCGCAGATATCGTCCTTGTCGGCCTGGAAGAACAGCATCTGTGCCACGCCTTCGTTGGCGTAGATACGCGCCGGCAGCGGCGTAGTGTTGCTGAATTCCAGGGTGACGTGGCCTTCCCACTCCGGCTCCAGCGGGGTCACGTTGACGATGATGCCGCAGCGGGCGTAGGTACTCTTGCCCAGGCACACCACCAGGGTGTCGCGCGGGATGCGGAAGTACTCCACGGTGCGCGCCAGCGCGAAGCTGTTGGGCGGGATGATGCACTCATCACCGACGATATCCACGAAGCTGCCCGGATCGAAGTGCTTGGGGTCCACGATGGTGGAGTTGATGTTGGTGAACACCTTGAACTCGCGCGAGCAACGCACGTCGTAGCCGTAGCTGGAGGTGCCATAGCTGACGATGCGCTGGCCGTTGGCCTGCTTGACCTGGCCGGCTTCGAACGGCTCGATCATGCCGTGCTGCTCGGCCATCTGACGGATCCAGCGGTCACTCTTGATGCTCATGTAAGGGGGTCCTGGGCTGCGCCGGTTCGGGCCCGCCATTATGCCGCAGCCCCCCCTGCCCCGGCACGCGCAGGCGGGGCCGCTGCGGCGATCGCCCCGGCTCAGATCAGCGAGGACAGGATCGGAATGCTGGCGCGCGGGCGCTTGGCCACTTCCTCGATCAGGCGCTCCGCAGCGCGCAGATAGGCTTGGGCCGCAAGGGATTCCGGCGCGGCGGCGGTGATCGGCGTACCAGCATCGCCCTGCTCGCGGATGCCGATTTCCAGCGGCAGCGAGCCGAGCAGCGGTACGCCGTACTGGGCAGCCATACGCTCGCCGCCGCCCTCGCCGAACAGATGCTCCACCTGGCCGCAGTTGCTGCAGGTATGCACGGCCATGTTCTCGACGATGCCCAGCACCGGCACCTCGACCTTCTCGAACATCTTCAGCGCCTTCTTCGCATCCAGCGTGGCGATGTCCTGCGGCGTGGTGACGATCACCGCACCGGCCAAGGGAATCTTCTGGGTCAAGGTCAGCTGGATGTCGCCGGTGCCTGGCGGCAGATCGATCAGCAGGTAGTCCAGGTCGTCCCACAGGGTGTCGTTGAAGAACTGGGTCATTGCCGAGGTCGCCATCGGACCGCGCCAGATCATCGGCGTCTCGTCCTCGATCAGGTAACCGATCGACATGGTCTCCACCCCGAACGCGCGCATCGGCTCGATCGACTTGTTGTCCGGGCTTTCCGGACGCCCACTCAGGCCGAGCATGGCCGGCACGCTGGGGCCATAGATATCAGCGTCCAGCAGACCCACGCGTGCGCCGAGCCTGGCCAGCGCGACCGCAAGATTGACCGCCGTGGTGGACTTGCCGACGCCGCCTTTGCCCGAGCCCACCGCGATCACGTTGCGGACGCGCGGATGCGGTGACAACCCCTTCTGCACTTGGCTGGCGTGGGGGCGACGCGTCTGGCTGGTACTCACTGCGGGTGCTCCGTGAAAAAGGGACGGCCGGGAGATGATACGCGGGCCGGGGCCTGTTCATCCGTTTGCAACACTCCCCAGGTCCACGGCGTCCGGCCTGCCCCCAAAGAACGTTGACTCACACTCACGCATCGTTCATCTTCGCCACATCATTGCAATGGACGCCTTACATGCGCAACAACCGTACGCTGCGTTTCAGCGCCGCCGTGTCGCTGCTCGCCCTCTCTGTCTCAGTCGCGACAGCTTCCCCGCTGCCGGTCGGTGATTTTTCAAAAATCCCGGCCATTCAGTCGGTCACCATGAGCGCTGATGGCAAGCAACTGGTGGCCATCATCGCCGCTCCGGGCAGCAATAACGGCGATACCGCGCTAGCCAATTGGGATATGGACAAGCTCGATGCCGGGCCGGTGGCAATCACTCCCTCCGGAGACCGAATGAAATTCGTTGCTGCCAGTGCGCTGAAAGCTGGCAAGAATCTGGTACTGAGCCGGCAGGAACTCACCGCGCAGCTTGCCGGCTGCGGCGAGGGGAACTCAATCGGCTCCACCAAGACCTTCCTGACCAAGGCATATCTGACCGACGCCAGCCAGGTCAAGTTCGACGAGGCCTTCGCCGACAACACCCGCAAGCTGGGCATCAGTGAGCAGACCCAGCGCTGCCTGGAAATCGCCGGCTCCGCCTCGCTGGTACATGCACTGCCCCTGGACCCGGACAAGGTCGTCATTTCCCAGGTAAACCAGACCACCCTGTCGGCCAACTACTACCTGTTCAACCTGCGCACCGGCAAGACCGAGCTACTGTTCCGCGGCGGCGCACGATCCTCGCCTGGCCTGTTCAATCCACGCGATGGTGAATTACTGACCCGCGTGCAGATCGAGCCGGCTGGCACCAATGAGTATGAGCAGCAGATCCTGATCAAGAACCCAACCTCAGGGCAGTTCGAGAAGCACGATCCACTGACCACCAAGCTGACCGATCGTTACACCATGGATGTCATCGGCATCGACGAAGCGTCGAGGAAGCTGTACATCCTGACCGACCGGTTTTCCCCTCAGGTACAGGCGCGGTTGTACGACCCCTCCACTCGCAAGTTCGATCCGGAGCCGCTGGCCGCGCATCCCACCTATCCGATCGGAGGCTTGGTGCTGGGCACTCGCCCAAGCAACTTCAACCAGGTACTTGGCTTCCATGTGGACGGCCCAACGCGGGAAACGATCTACGTCGACCCACAGATGAAAGCGCTGCAGGATGGACTGAAGCAGGCGTACCCCGGCCTGGATGTCACCATCACCGGCTACAACGACGATCTCTCGCGCGTGCTGTTCACCACCGAAAGTGCGCAGTCGCCAGTCAGCTATTACGTACTACGCGACCATAAGAGCGTGACCACGCTTGGCAGCGAACGGCCGTGGGTCGATGGCAAGCAGATCGGCGAGCAGCGCTGGGTGACCTACACCGCACGTGATGGCCGCAAGATTCCTGCCATCATCGACCTACCGGTCGGCTGGAAAGAAGGCAGCACCGCGCTGCCCACGCTGGTGCATCCGCACGGCGGGCCGTGGGCGCGCGATTACACCGGCTGGGACCGCTCGGGATGGGTGCCCTATTTCACTTCGCGCGGCTATGCGGTGATCCGTCCGCAATACCGCGGCTCGACCGGTTTCGGCCGTGAGCACTGGATTGCCGGTGACCGCGAGTGGGGCCAGAAGATGCAGGACGACAACGACGACGCTGCAGCGTACATGGTGGAGCAAGGCATCGCGGCGAAGGAGCGCATTGCGATCTTCGGCTACTCATACGGAGGATTCGCCGCAGCAGCGGCTACCGTGCGCAGCCCCTCGCCGTACCAATGTGCGATCGCCGGTGCACCGGTGACCGACCTGGCGCGGCTGGGCGTTTCCTGGAGCGAGAACCGCCTGCAGCGGATCCTGCAAGGCCAGACAGTGAAGGGCATGGATCCCATGCAGAACACTGCGAAAGCCACCATCCCCGTGCTCCTGTACGTAGGCGACCGCGATGTCCGCACGCCGTCCTTCCACGCGCGCAGCTTCTATAACGCGGTACAGGGCAAAGTGCCTGCCAAGTTCGAGCTGATCGCGGACATGCCGCACAGCATGCCCTGGTATCCCAGCCACTATGAGAAAACGTTGCCGCTGATGTCCGACTTCCTGGCCAAGGACTGTGGCCCGGGCGGCCTATAACTTTCATCTGGCAGCAACATCGAAAGATCAAGAGCTCCGGCGGCACCTCGCCGGAGCTTTTTTTTGTCCGTGAAGCTGAATTGGTGATTACGACACTGTGATGAAAATGTTAGAACATTTACGTTGCATTTAACTAAATCCGCACATAGACTCGGTTAACCGGAGCATAACAACTGGGAAGTCAACGCAATGCGCAAAGCCAATCGCCACCTCTCGCCAAGCCGTGTCCCTCTGACCCTCGCCGTGCTGGCCTGCCTCAGCGCCACCCCTGCTTTCGCGCAGGAGAGCAATCAGAGCAACACGCCTACGTCAACGGCCGCCACCTCTCAGCCGACGACCCGGGATCTGGACAGAGTTTCTGTCACCGGCTCTCTGATCCGCCGTGCGGATTACGAGACCTCCTCCCCCGTGTTCACCATCGACACTGAGAAGAATGCCGCTCAGGGCCAGGTGAACGTTGGCGAATTCCTGCAGCGCTCGGCCATCGGCGCGGCGGAAACGCAGATCACCCACCAGTTCGGCGGCTTCGTCGTCGACGGCGGAACGGGCGTACAGACGTTCTCGCTGCGCGGCCTCGGCGCGAACCGTACCCTGGTGCTGCTCGACGGCCAGCGTCCTGGTCCGGCCGGCACCCGCGGCGCCGTCGGCGCCTTCGATCTGAACGTGATCCCGACCGCTGTGCTGCAGCGCGCCGAGATCGTGAAGGACGGCTCGTCCTCGATCTACGGTTCCGACGCCGTCGCCGGCGTGGTCAACCTGATCACCAAGAAGAATTTCGATCGTCCGGAACTGACCGTGACCTCGCGCATCCCGACCCAGGGTGGCGGTGAAGTGTTCGCCGCGTCGCTGGCCAATGGCTGGAACTTCGAAACCGGCAGCGTCGTCGCTGCGGTCGAATGGTACCGCCACAACGAGCTGACCCGCGGTGACCGCGATTACCTGAAGTGCGGCGAAGACCTGATCAAGGATGCCGACGGCAACCGTATTGATCGCCAGGATCGTTCGATCAACGCCGGCACCCCGCTGGCGAACTGCAACAACATGCTGCACAACGTCATCGACGAATACGATTCGCCGATCCGCTACGTGCCTTCTGCCGATGGCAGCACGGTCGGCCCGTTCGCCGGTTATCGCCCGCGTGCCAACCAGACCTATGCCGGTGGCAACCCGGTTGCGTTCTACCAGGAACCGCTGAACTTCTCGCGTTGGGGCGAGAGCCACATCATGAACCGCCAGGAGCGCAAGTCGGCTTACCTGGCCACCGATTTCGGCTTCGATTCGTTCAACTGGAAGACCCAGTTCCTCTACAACAATCGCACCACTGACAACTTCCAGTGGCGCCAGTTCTTCCCGACCGTGGAAGCGCCGGGCACCACCAACGGCTACGCCCAGCCGGTCCTGCCGTTCAAGTCGCAGTCGCACACGGAAGTCGACTACTTCTACGGCGCCACCAAGTTCGACGGCCTGTTCAAGGGCACCGATACGTGGGGCTGGGAAGTCAACGGCAACTACAGCCGTTCCAGTGGCAAGTACAACACCCTGGGCATCAAGAACTCGATCACCGGTGACCTGCTCACTGAAGGCGCGGGCGAAACGCCGGCAGCCAACTACTTCGACCCGGGCTACCTGAGCGGTGCCAAGGTTGATGAGCTGGTCGACATTCTGGGTGTGTGGGCCCCGGGCAAGACCACCTACGACCAGTACAGCATCAATGCAGTGTTCACTGGCGAGCTGTTCAACCTGCCGGCAGGTGCCGTGGGTACGGCGATCGGCTTTGAGTACCGCAACTACAAGATCAACGATCAGCCGGGCGTTGAGTACAAGGATCTGTGGGGCGCATCCACCGCTGACCAGACCAAGGGCGAAGACAAGGTCAAGGAAGCCTTCGTCGAGTTCGACATTCCGCTGCTGAAGGGCATCACCGGCATCGAATCGCTGAGCGCCAACGCCTCCGGCCGTATCTTCGAATACGACTCGGTCGATGGCAGCGATTCCGTCTGGAAGCTGGGCCTGAACTGGCAGATCAACTCCGCCCTCCGTGTGCGCGGGACCTTGGGCACGTCGTATCGCGCACCGGGCCTTTATGAGCTGTATCTGGGCAACCAGACCGGCTTCCAGGCTCAGACGTCGATCGATCCATGCATCCGCTGGGGCGAAAGCAGCAACACCAACCTGCAGACCAACTGCGGCGCGGCAGGCATTCCGTCGGATTACACCGGTGCAGGCTCCAGCGCCACGGTGTTCACCAGCGGCGGCGCGGGCAACCTCTCGCCGGAGACCTCGCGGGCCAAGAGTGCGGGTATTGTGTTCACGCCGTCGTTCACCGACCTGAGCATTGCGATCGACTATTTCGACTACAAGGTCAATGGTCAGATCACCGCGCTGGGATCGGCCGATATCGTGGATGGTTGCTACGCCTCCGCCAGCTACCCGAACCGCTACTGCGAACTGCTGGTGCGCAACCCGACCACCGGTCCGGATGCCAACTCGATCCGCGAAATCTACGCCCAGTACCTCAACATCAACCAGCAGCGCACGCGTGGCTGGGACCTGACGGCTAACTGGGAGCGCGAGTTCGGCTTCGGTACGGTAGCAATCGACACCCAGGTCACCTACACCATCGAGGACGTGGCACAGATCTTCGACACGGCCGAGGCCAGTGGCCTGGCAGATTCGGATCAGCTGGGCTACATCGGCCGACCGGACATCGTGGCCAATCTGGGCCTGACCCTGACCCGCGGTGACTGGAGCTACAACTGGCTGACCCAGTACATCGGTTCGACCGAGAACAAGGATCTGAACAATGTGTTCACCTACCAAGGTCGTCCGAATTCCTACCGCGACCTGACTGCCGATGCTCGCCTGTACCACACCGCCTCGGTGAGCTACGAGCAGTCGGACTGGGAAATCCTGGTGGGCGTGTCCAACGTGTTCAACACCAAGCCCGCGCTGATTTCCACCGGCGCCGGTACGCGCTACGGCAACACGGCTGCCTTCGCCACTCAGTACGATCTTTACGGCCGCACCCCGTACGTGCGTCTGAAGTACAAGTTCTGATAGGCATCGCAGTGTGACACCTGAAGGAGGCGACCCCCGGTCGCCTCCTTTTTTCATGGGCGCAAGTCAAGCGGAGTACGTCGCCGCTTTGCCGACCCTGTCCATCGGTCCACTTGCGTCCCAACATGACCTTCGACACCCTTGCGGGCAGGGTTGGAGGCGTATCGTCCGCCCTACGGCCCCTGCGGGGCCTTTCTCAGCTATGACGCGGCCTGGAGGCCAAACAAAGTGACTCGTACACCCAAACTGGTACTGCTGACCCTGGCCGTTTCGGCCGCGCTGGTCGGCTGCGGCAAGAACGAAACCCCGGCCACGGACAGCGCAGCCTCCACCGCCGCGCCGGCGGCGCCGGCCGCCACCGAGTACAAGCTCGACGAGAGCAAGCTGCCGGCCTACAACGCCTTCCACCCGTCCGATCTGGACACCAGCATGGACGCCTGCAATGCGTTCGGCGATTACGTCAACAGCAAGTGGCTGGCCGCCAATGAAATCCCGGCCGACCGCACCAGCTGGGGCGCCTTCACCATCCTGGACGAGCGCTCGGTCGCCGTGCAGCACCAGCTCGCCGAGCAGGTCGCGGCGGTCAAGAACCCGGTCGGCATCGAAAAGATCGTCGGCGACTTCTGGGCCACCGGCATGGACGAGGCCAAGATCAATGCCCAGGGCATCGAGCCGATCAAGGCCGAGCTGACCGCCATCGACGGCCTGCAGGACAAGGACGCGATCGCCAACTACCTGCGCACCAGCGCGGCCAAGGGCGAGAACGTGCTGTTCGGCTTCGGTCCGGAAGCGGACTTCAAGAATTCCAGCATGAACCTGGCCTACGCCAGCCAGGGCGGCCTCGGCCTGCCCGACACCACCTACTACACCGACGCCAAGAACGCCGACAAGCTCAAGGCCTACCAGGCCCACGTGGCCAAGGTGCTGGAACTGGCCGGCGTGGCCACGGCCGATGCTGAAAAGCAGGCCGCCGATGTGGTCAAGTTCGAAACCCGCCTGGCCAAGGCCTCCAAGTCCAGCGTCGAGCTCTCGCGCGATGTCTCGCTGTTCTACAACCCGGTCACCGTGGCCGATGCGGACAAGCTGACCCCGAACTTCAGCTGGACCGAATTCTTCAAGGCCCAGGGCATCGCCGCCCCGGAGAAGTTCTCACTGGCCATGCCGAGCTTCCACCAGGAAGTGAGCAAGGCACTGGGCGACACCGATCCGTCGGTGTGGCGTGCCTACCTGCGCTTCCACACCGTGGACGGCGCCTCGCCGTACCTGGCTGATGCCTTCGTCAACGAGAACTACAACTTCTACGGCAAGACCCTGAACGGTCAGAAGGAGCAGAAGCCGCGTTGGAAGCGCGTGCTGGGCACCATCGAAAACGATGCCGGCGATGCGTTCGGCCAGCTGTACGTCAAGGTCGCTTTCTCGCCGGAAGCCAAGGCCAAGATGGAAGAACTGGTCAAGAACCTGGCCGCCTCGCTCAAGGAGCGCATCCAGGGCCTGACCTGGATGAGCGACGAGACCAAGGCCAAGGCGATCGCCAAGTGGGAAACCTTCACCCCGAAGATCGGCTACCCGGACAAGTGGCGTGACTGGAGCGGCCTGACCACCGGTCGCGACAGCTACCTGGGCAACGTGCGCGCGGCGAACGAATTCAATTACAAGTTCGCGCTGTCCAAGATCGGCCAGCCGGTGGACAAGACCGAGTGGGGCATGACCCCGCAGACGGTCAATGCCTACTACAACCCGCTGCAGAACGAGATCGTGTTCCCGGCCGCCATCCTGCAGCCGCCGTTCTTCGACCCCAAGGCCGATGATGCGCTGAACTACGGCGGCATCGGTGCGGTGATCGGCCACGAAATGACCCACGGTTACGACGACCAGGGCAGCCGCTTCGGGCCGACCGGCAACTTCGAGAACTGGTGGACCGAGGCGGACACCAAGAACTTCAGCGGCCTGACCGGCAAGCTGATCAAGCAGTTCGACGGTTACAAGGTGGACGGCCAGCCGGTCAACGGCAAGCTGACCCTGGGCGAGAATATCGCCGACCTGGGTGGCCTGGCCACCGCCTACGACGCCCTGCAGAAGGCCTCGGCCGGCAAGGAAGACCCGAAGGTCGACGGCTTTACCCGCGACCAGCGCTTCTTCTTCAACTGGGCCACCGTGTGGCGCACCAAGTACACCCCGGAGAACATGAAGGTCCGTCTGGCGACCGACCCGCATGCCCCGGCGCAGTTCCGTGCGATGGGTGCCCCGTCGAACCTGCCGACCTTTGCCGCTGCGTTCCAGTGCAAAGCCGGTTCGCCGATGGTGCGCGCCGGCGACCAGCAGGTCGTGATCTGGTAAGCCATCGCGCCCACGCGTGAGGTGATGCATGCAAAGGCCCGGGATCTCCCGGGCCTTTGCTTTTGGGGCGCATGCTGCCCATCACGCTCGTTTCGCTTTGCTTGGTACACTCGCGCGATCCCAATTCCGCTGGATTCGCTTTACATGTCCAACCTCCGTCCGCTTGCCATCGCCCTGGGCATCAGCCTGCTCACCCTGGTCGCTGCTCCCGATGCGCACGCCGCGCCGAAGAAGAAGGCCGCCGCCCGCGCGCCGGCGGTCAGCGCCCAGTGCAGCGACTTCTACGAAGCCACCAACGCCACCTGGTTGAAGGCCAACCCGGTGCCGCAGACCGGCGCCACCACCGCGCTGGGCCAGCTGGCCGACCGCACCCGCCAGCAGCAGCGCGCGCTGCTGGATGGCGCGATGACCGCGCCGCAGGGCAACGTGCAGAAGCTGCTGGGCGACTTCTGGGCCAGTGGCCTGGACGAGGCCGCGGTGGAAGCCGACGGCTCCAACCCGATCGCCCCGCTGCTGACCCGCATCAATGCGATCAAGAAGGCCAAGGACGTGCCGGCCTCGATCGCTGCGCTGCACCAGGTCGGCATCCCGGTGGCGTTCAACTTCGCCCCGGACGTGGACCTGAAGGCGCTGGACCGCCACATCGGCTACTTCATGCAGGGCGGCATGGGCCTGCCGGACCCGGCGTTCTATACCCGGACCGATGCCGACACCGTCGCGCTGATGGGTCGCTACCGCAACTACGTCAAGCAGGTGCTGGCACTGACCGGCACTCCGGCCGACAAGCTCGATGCGGAGTCGCAGTCGGTGATCGCCCTGGAAACCGAACTGGCGCGCAATGCGCAGTCGCTGGCGGGCATCAACAACCCGTTCAACAACTACGCGCCGATCTCCACCAAGGAGCTCAACAGCCGTTACCGCAACCTGCAGCTGGAGGCCTTCCTGAAGGCGCAGGGCGTCAACGACGACCTGGTCTCGCTGTCCGATCCGGCACTGTTCAAGCAGCTTGATGGCATGGTCACCCGCCTCAAGCCGGAACAGTGGAAGGTCTACCTGCGCTGGCGCGTGGGTGATGCGATGGCCCCGTACCTGTCCAAGGCCTACCGCGATGCCGAATTCGAATTCCGCGGCCGGGTGATCCGTGGCCAGACCCTGCCGCCGGCGCGCTGGGAGCAGGTGCTGGATGCGATCAACGTCGCTGCCGGCCCGATGGTCGGCCGCGAATATGCGGCCAAGCACCTGTCGGCCGACGACCGTCGCAAGGCAGCGCTGGTGGTGGACAAGATCCGCGAAGTGCAGATCGATGCGGTCAAGCGCAGCACCTGGATGAGTGATGAGGCCAAGACCGAAGCACAGGCCAAGCTGGCCGCGCTGAAGATCGAGATCGGCACCCCGTTGCGCGATCTGGACTACACCGTGCAGCCGATGGGCCGCGGCAGCTTCGGCGGCAACATGCTGATCGCCTCCACCTGGCGCCACCGCGAAGAAATGAAGCGCATCGGCAAGGGCAACGCCGACCGCCGCTGGGACGTGCTGCCGCAGCAGCCGGCACTGGCGTATGACATCGCGCAGAACCGCCTGATCGTCACCGCCGCCGTGCTGCAGAGCCCGGTGTTCAACGCCAAGGGCGATACCGCCGAGCTGTTTGGCAGCTACGGTGCGCTGGTCGCCCATGAGCTGACCCGTGCAATCGATGCCAAGGGCGCGCTGGTCGATGCCAAGGGCGAACTGCGCAGCTGGTGGACCCCGGCCGACAAGACCGCCTGGACCCTGTTCGGCAACCGCGTGGCCGCCCAGTACAGCGGCTACGACTACCCGGGCGTGAAGGGTGCCAAGGTCAACGGTGAACTCACCCGCGAAGAGAACCTGGCCGACCTGGCCGGTCTGGAACTGGCGTGGGAGGCTTACAAGGCTGTCGAACCGGCCGCCAAGCCGGCCGCGCAGCAGGGCTTCTTCCGTGGCTGGGCGAGCCTGTGGCCGCAGCAGCTCTCGCCGAACGTCGCCACCCAGCGCCTGAGCTCGGACATCCTGGCCCCGGGCCGCTGGCGCACCAACGGCCCACTGTCCAACCTGCCGTCCTTCGGCGCTACGTTCACCTGCAAGCCCGGCCAGCCGATGCAGCGCGTGGACAACGACCAGATCAAGGTCTGGCGCTGAGTCTGGCTATGTAGCAAACGAAAAGGGCGCCCACTGGGCGCCCTTTTCATTTAACAGGGACGGAGGTGGTTATTAACTACCTCCGTCCCTGTTATTTGCCTCATCGCAACTTCAACGCCTCACTTGATGCTGCGCAGGTGGTTGGGTCGCTTCGGCGGACCCGGCGGCCGTCGGTTGTTGAACGGTGGTTGGCCGCGCCAGTAGCGGATCAACAGCCAGCCGAACAGCATGCCGCCCAGATGCGCGAAGTGGGCCACGCCCGGCTGCCAGCCGGTGGCGCCCAGCATCAGTTCCATCGCGCCGAACACGATCACGAAGGTACGGGCCTTCATCGGGATCGGCGGGAACAGCAGCATCACCCGCTGGTTCGGGAACAGCATGCCGTAGGCCAGCAGCAGACCGAACACGCCGCCCGAAGCACCCAGCACCGTGGCCGGATCGGCCAGCATCATGCCGACCACCAGCTGGCACAGACCGGCACCGGCGACGCACGTCAGGTAATAGATGAGGAAACGTTTTTCGCCCCAGGTCTGCTCCAACGGCGCGCCGAACATGAAGAGCGCGAGCATGTTGAAGAACAGATGGCCGAAGCTGCCATGCAGGAAGCCGTAGGTCAGCAGCTGCCACGGCTGGAAGTTGCCGCCCGGCGAGAACGGATCGAAGCCGCCGCCCAACGGCTGCAGCATGAAGGGCTCGAAGGTGCCGTTGCCGAGCAGGAACGGCTGCTGCAGCAGGAACAGCACGGCGTTGGCGATCAACAACGCTTTGGTGACGGTAGGCAGTCGCGGAAACATGGGGGCATCCTTTGGAACTGCGCCCATCATAGCCGCAGCGCCCGGCCGCCATCTGCGCGTCGGCGCCCGCGTTCAACCGGCAGGCAGCGTCAGCCCGGTCCCCACAGGGCGGCATCCAGATCGTTGGCGCCGGCTACCGGCATGCCCTTCACCCGCCCCCGTTCGATCACCACGCCCTCGTCGCGTAGCCGCTGGCTCTGTTCCTTCCAGCCAGCCGAGCCTTCGGGCATTGCAATGCGCCCGTCGGAGCGCAGCACGCGGTGCCACGGCAGGTCCGGGTCGTCATTCATGCCCAGCACGCGCGCGGTCAGCCGCGCCCTGCCCGGCAGCCCCGCCTTGGCGGCGACCTGACCGTAGCCCATCACCTGCCCGCGCGGGATCGCACGGATCACCGCCAGAATCCGTGCACGCGCCTGCGCCGCCGGGTCATCGCCCACGGCGGCCGCGTTCACGCGCGGACCCGGCTGACCAGCAGTACGCCGAGCAGGACCAGGGCCGTGCCGAGGATCTGCCACGGCCCCATGGGTTCGTCGAGCAGCCATAGACTCATCACGATGGTGGAGACCGGACCGAGCATACCCACCTGGGCGGCCAGCGACGAGCCGATCCGCTTCACCGCCAGCATGATCGCCATCACCGGCAGCACCGTGCAGACCGTCGCGTTGATCAGCGACAGCCAATACACCGGCGGGGGTGCCTGGCCCAGCGCAGACATCGGGTGCAGCACCGCGAAGTGCAGCACGCACAACACGCAGGCCACGCAGCTGGCATAGGCGGTCAGGCGGATCGCACCGATCCGCGCCACCACCTGGCCACTGCCGAACAGATACAGCGCGTAGCTCAGCGCACTGGCGAACACCAGTGCACTGCCCAGCACGATGCGCCCGCCTTCCAGCTGGAGGTCATGGCCGAAGGCCAGCAGTACGCCGAGATAGCTGAGCACCAATGCCGCCACCTGCCAGCGACCAGGGCGCTTCTTCAGCAGGACCAGGCTGATCAGCAGCACCAGCGTGGGGTTCAAGTACAGGATCAGCCGTTCCAGGGTGACGCTGATGTACTGCAGGCCCTGGAAATCCAGCAGGCTGGACAGGTAGTAGCCGGTGAAGCCCAGCCACATCACGCGCCCGCGGTCGCCCCATGACAATGCCGGCGCACGCCGCGCCGACCATACCGCCAGCACCGCGAACAGCGGGAACGCCATCAGCATCCGCAGGGCCAGCAGCGTGGTGGCATCCACCCCATGCCGATACGCGAGTTTGACGATGACCGCCTTGCCCGAGGCCGCGATCGCGCCGATCGCGGCCAAGGCGATGCCGCCGGCGGCGATGCGGCTGGAGGACGTGGGCAGCGAGGAGGCGGGTGAAGTCATCAGGACGACGGACAGCCGCGCGGGGGCGGCTGGTCAGGTGGGGAGCGGCCATTGTCGCATGCGGTGCGGCGGGTGTTCTGCGCCGGCAGACACTGCAGGAACGGCGCTCCGATCCTGTTTCTACTGCGGAAAGGACATCGCAGGCCGCCGAGCCGTTCGCCTGCGGAAGGGTGTGCCGCGCGGTGCGCGGTTGCCACGCATGGCGTGGCACTACCGGATCCCTGCTGCGGCTGCGGCAGCTGCACGCCGCTGATGCGCTTTCAGCGCATCAGTACGACTTCTTCTGCGGAAGTTGGATGGATCGCCACGGTGTCGTCGAACTGGGCCTTGGTCACACCCATCTTCACCGCCAGCGCGAACCCCTGCAGGATTTCATCCGCAGACTCGCCCAGCAGGTGCACGCCGACCACGCGCTCGTCCTCGCCCACGCAGACCAGCTTGAACAGGCTGCGTTGGGTGCCATCGGCCAAGGCCTGCAGCATCGGGCGGAAGTTGCTGCGGTACACACGGACGTCGCTGTACTTCGCGCAGGCCTCTTCTTCACTCAAGCCCACCGCACCGAGCGCCGGGTGTGAAAACACCACACTGGCCACGTTCTCGTAGTCCATCTTGGCCTGCGGCTGGCCACCGAACAGGCGGTCCATCAGCTTGCGCGCCGCGGCTATCGCCACCGGGGTCAGGCCAACCTTGCCGGCGATGTCGCCCACCGCGTGCACGCTGGGTACCGCGGTGGTCTGCCACGCGTCGACCTCGACCTCGCCCTTGTCACCGATCACCACGCCGAGCGCTTCCAACCCCAGATCGGCACTGTTGCCGCGTCGGCCGGTGGCAAAGAACACCGCATCGAAATGCGCATCGGCCGGGCCATCATGGCCTAGTGCGACCACGGCATCGCCGTCACGCTGCAGCTCGCGCAGGCGGTAACCGAAATGGATCTGCACGCCTTGGTGGCGCAGGTTCTCGGCAAGCTGTGCGGTCAGTTCTGCATCGAAGCGCTCCAGCAGCCGCTCGCCACGTACCAGCAGTGTCACCCGGCTACCCAGCGCCTGCAGCAGCCCGGCCAGTTCCACCGCGATGTAACCACCGCCGACAATGGCCACGCGCTCGGGCGCGCCGCACAGGTTGAAGAAGTCATCGGACACCAGGCCCAGCTCGGCCCCGGGAATCTCCGGCCGCTGCGGATACGCACCGGTCGCGATCAGGATGTGAGCCGCACTGATGCGCACGCCATCGCTGCACTCCACGGTGTGCGCATCCACCAACCGACCACGGCGCGGTACACGCACGACCTTGTTCTCATTGAGTCGCTTGAGATAGCTGGCATGGATGTTGGCGATGTAGGCCTGCCGATGCACCACCAGTTCTTTCCAGTCCAGCGAAGGGCGCACCGGCACATCGAAGCCCATTGCGGCGGCCAGGCCGATACGGCCGGAAAGATCGGCCGCCAGCCACATCGCCTTCTTCGGCACGCAGCCGACATTGACACAGGTGCCGCCCAGTTCGCCCGGCTCCAGCATCGCCACGCGCTGGCCGTGCTGCGCCGCGCGGAAGGCCGCGGCCAGCCCGCCGGAACCGCCGCCCAGCACGATCAGGTCATAGTCGTAGTGCGTCGTCATTGGTATCGCTCAACTCGGTAAGGGGCAGGATCGATCGTCGGCGTGCGGCCGTGGATCAGCTATGCCGTCCATTGGCCGGTGCCGACGCGCATGCGCGTTCCGAGCATGCCATGGCCGGCCGCGATCCAGACGTGAGGGTGCCGCGGGGGCGCCCACGGGTTCAGGCCCGGCGCAGCGGCGGCCACTGCAGATAGGTCATCGCACGCCAGAACCATTCCAGTGGCCCGAAGCGGAAGTAGCGCAGCCATACATGGCTGATCAGGACCTGCAGCGCGAACAGCGCCAGCGCGAACGGAATCTGCCACAGCCGCGGCATCGTCTCGAACACGCCAAGTCCGTATCCATAGAACACCCACGTGCAGACCAGCGACTGGCCGATGTAATGGGTCAGCGCCATCCGCCCCATCGGTGCCAGCACCTGCAGGCGCGCGCGCCAGTGCACGATCCAGGCCAGGTAGCCCAGGCACATCAGCAGCCCGGCCAACGCGCTGATCGCATACGCCACGCCGCCACGCAGATCCAGCGTGCCGGGCGCCTGATAGGGGTGCCAGATCGCACTGCCCAACATCAGCACCAGGCCCACCGGCAACGCGATCCAGCGCAGCCGTGCATACAGCCGCGCGAAACGATCCGGCGCGGCCAGCGCGCCACTGCGGGCAAACCAACTGCCGATCAGGAACATGCCCAGCACTTCCGGGCCGATCACGAAGATGCCCGACAGCATCGCGCCGACGTCACGCACGCGCTGGCCGACCGCCTCGCCCCAGCTGCCGTGCGCGTAGGCCTGCCGCTGCAGTTCGATCGTCCGCTGAGCCTGGGCAATGGCCTCGCGCAGGGGTTCCTGGGCATGCTCCATGCTGGCCATCCAGCTCATCAACGCGCCCAGCAACATCACCAGGGCGGCTGCGCCCAGATAGCTGATGGCGCCCATCGCCGGCAGCCAGCTGCGCGGTGCCTCGCGACAGGCAAGCAACAGCATCGAGATCAACGCGTAAATCACCAGGATGTCGCCGGACCACACCAGCAGCGCGTGGCACAGGCCGATCAACAGCAGGGCCGCGCTGCGGCGCAGATAGAACGGTGCGAATGCGCGGCCAGCCACTTCGGCGCGCTGCGCCATGACCGAGAACCCCGCGCCGAACAGCAGCGAGAACAGGGTGAAAAACTTGCCCTGGACCAGCACGTAAATGGCCGCATCGGCCCAGTAGTCCGCGCCCTGCCAATGCGGATCGATGCCGGTGAAGGACAGGTCCAGCGGACCGCTGAACGCCTCCATGTTCATCAGCAGGATGCCCAGCAATGCGAAGCCGCGCAGGATGTCGATGACGGCGATGCGCTCGTGGGCACCCACCGGCTGCAAAGGAGAAGAAGCTGCGTTCACAGGCAATCCGCTGACCAGGGCCGCCATTATGCCGTGCGCACGAGGGCCTGCCGCACAAACGAAAACGGCCCGCCGAAGCGGGCCGTTGGATCAACGAGGGGTTGCAGCACTCAGTGCTGGTGGCCGCCGTCGCCGTGCACGTGGCCGTGCTCGATTTCTTCCTTGCTGGCTTCGCGCACGTCGATGATCTCGACGTTGAAGTGCAGGTCCTTGCCGGCCATCGGGTGGTTCAGGTCGACGTCGACCACGCTCATGCCGACCTTCTCGACGGTCACGGCGCGCGGGCCGAAGTTGGTCTGCAGCACGACCTGCTGGCCCGGGATCAGCTTGGAGGTACCGAAGTGCTTCTTGGGCACGCGCTGGGTCAGGCCTTCGCGGCGCTCGCCGTAGGCGTCGGTCGCCTTGACGTCCACCTCGAAGGTGGCGCCGGCTTCCTTGTCCATCATGGCGTTTTCCAGGCCCGGAATGATGTTGCCGTGGCCAATCAGGATCGCCAGCGGATCACGGTCCTTGGAGCTCTCGATCGGCTCCTGGCCCTGCTCGGCGACGGTGTAATGGAAACGGACGACGCGGTCTTTTTCGATCTTCATGCGCAACTCTGGTCTGGAGACTGCCGAGGGCAGACGGGTGAGGCGGGTTGTGGCCTGCCGGATACGCCGCCATCATGACGGCCTTCTAAGGTCGCGCATTATCCGGACAACATGCACATGACGCCAGTTTCGCGCCTGACCCGCCTGCCCGGCCGCCTGGCCCTGCTGGCGCTCATCGCCCTGCTGAGTGCCTGTGGCGGCGGCAAGACCACCCGCCCGGCCCCACCGCCCGCCTCCACCCAGGTCTGGCCCAGCGTGACCCCGAACGACCCGCAGGCGGCCAACGCGGTGCTGATGCGCGCGATCGGACTGGTGGGCACGCCGTACCGTTACGGCGGCAACACCCCGGAATCCGGCTTCGACTGCAGCGGCCTGGTCGCCTACGTGTACCGCGAGATGCTGGATCTGCGCCTGCCCCGCACCTCGCGTGATCTGGCCGCCGTGCAGGGACCGAAGATCGAGCCCAAGCTCCTGGCACCAGGCGACCTGGTGTTTTTCGGCAACAAGGGCAACGTCTTCCATGTCGGCATCTATGTGGGTGAAGGCCGCTTCGTGCACGCCCCCAGCACCGGTGGCACGGTCCGGCTGGATTCGCTGGGCGGACCTTACTGGAAGGACCACTACACCGGGGCGAAACGCGTCCTTAACTAAGCTGAACAGGGGTAAGGGCTAAATTTGTGACATAGATCACATAGTTGTAAACGAAAAATTAACGGAATTTGTACCTAATCACTGCGCTTACACGGCATCATCACCCATCGTTTTTATTCAGTGACCGCCGCGTGACGACAGACGACCTGAGTTGCAAAGGCCAGACCGCCGCCCTTCGGCGTCGCGCCCGACCCGCCTTCATCGCCGCAG